>Ga0315295_10000336_pt1 | contig 39795 bp, 34 predicted proteins | sample YL17G14_0_MG_FD_204453 | JGI IMG/M metagenome (GOLD analysis project Ga0315295, IMG submission 204453) | Sediment microbial communities from Yellowstone Lake, YNP, Wyoming, USA - YL17G14_0 | ecosystem: Environmental > Aquatic > Freshwater > Lake > Sediment | place: USA: Wyoming | collected...
GGACTGATCATTCAACGAAAACCTCATTAAATGGAGACCTGCAATCAATTCAATGTTTGATGCACTCCTGTATTTCCATTGAAAATAACCCTGATATAAACTGCCTGAAGAAGAGGGATCCAGAAGCGTATCATATCTGCCTGATGAATTAAGCCGGTAATCAGACATCGTGCCCGAAAGAAAATTAAGGTTGACGCCGCTTCTGAAAATATTTCTGGAATTTAATTTATGATTGACCAGAAAAGAGTATCTAAGTGATGGATATTTGTAATTTGAAGAATAGCTGTTTTTACGGACATATGATGAATCAACATAACCTTCATACCATGAATCTGAATAGGAGGAATACGCGATCACCGATTTTACATAAGTCTTTGCATCAGGCAGAGTATAAAGATATTTTGCGCCGAATGTAGCTAAGCTTTGCAGCCCCATTTCTTCCCACCTGTCTGAAATGCATATTCGCGTTTGTCGGAGTTCCCTTTTCTGAGATTCAGGTCCATCACTCCCGAAAAGGCATTACCGTATTCAGCAGGAAACGCCCCGGTGAAGAAGTCAAAATTATCGATGACATTTGAGGTTATTGCTGAAAAAGCGCCCCCGCTCCCTCCCTGCCCGTCGCTGAAGTGATTCGGATTCGGTATCTCAATTCCCTCAAGCCTCCACAATAGCCCGCGAGACGAATTACCCCGAATGACAATGTCGTTGCTATAATCATTGTTGGCATTGGCGATCCCGGCAAAGGCATTCACTATCCTGGAAGGATCATAGAAACCTCCTGCATATCGCATTGCATCTTTGGTTCTTATTGTAGTTGCACTTGCAGTTGCCATGGGATTCAGACTCGATTTCCCGGAATCTTCTGGTCTGATTGTAACCTCTCTTGTCTGAATCACTTTCTCCTGAAGCTCTACCGGTATAAATATTTCTTTTCCTGAGGCAATCAGTATATCATTTATAACCAGATCCTCGTATCCAAGAAAAGTGATTTTAATTGAAATTCTTCCGATTTCAGTAATCAGCCTGAATTTTCCCTCACTGTCAATTGATGCCCCGGAAGGAGAATCGGTATTTAATATCAGAATATTTGCCCCGGGAAGAGGTTTTCCCGTCTCTTTGTCCAAAACAGCTCCCTTTAAAGTCTGAGTGATTGTTTGGGAATGGATTATCAGACTAACTTGTGCAGGAATATCCAAAGGAAAACATACCGTTTCATTAAAATCTAGTTTCCCAGCCTGATATTCAGTTTTTCCTCAAGCATAGGGGCGATTTTCAGAGATCCATAGGTAAGCATTCCCTGCATACCGGTTGATTCAGCGACTCTGACATTTTCCTCTATATCATCAATATAAAGGCATTCTCCCGCATTCAGGGAGTATTTGTCAAGGAAATACCTGTATATTCTCTCATCGGGTTTGGAAAGTTTTACCTCTGAAGATATTATGCCGCCGTCGAAATGCCTGAAGAAATAATAATCGTTTTTAATCTCTTCAAAGGCATCCAGGGGGAAGTTGGAAAGATAATATACCCCAAAACCCTGTTTTTTAAGCTCAGGAAGCAGTCTGACGTTATCGTCAAGGGGAAACATGATATCTGCCCTGAAATTGAAAACAAGGGCTATTTCCTCCCTTTTGAGGGCAGATTTAAGTGCAATTGAATCGATAGCCTCACTAAGAGTAATATCTCCGTTGTCGAGCTTCTTCCAGTCCTCACTTTGAAAAATGTCAGTGAGAATGGTGTTTCTTATTGTTGAAGGATAATTTTTCTTCTTCAGATATTCAGAAGGGATAAAGCTTATAAGCACATTTCCAAGGTCAAAAATGATTGTCCTGATCATATCAGCTATTTTTCATGCTAATAGGCTGGCCCGTTGCTTCAAGAACATTCCACCAGAGTTCCCCCTCAACATCTATTTTTTTCCTTTTTGCCACCGCCATAGGAATGGGTATAAGGGTAAACTCGTAATTCCAGTATCCTACTACGAAGTCGGTTTTGCCTGCCAGCGCTGCATGGACAGCATTCTGGGCAAGAAGATTGCTGAATTTACTGTCATTTGCATTTGCAGGAGCGCTCCTGATTATGTAGCTCGGATCAATGTACTTAATTGAATGTGGAAAACCCTTGGCATCAAATTCTTCCCTGATCTTCTCCTTAAGGTAGATCCCGATATCTTTATGCTTGATATTTCCTGAAGCATCGCGCTCGGCATTTTCATTGTCAAAAAACTCCTGTCCTGCACCTTCTGCAACTACTATTACAGCATGATGCCTTTCTTCAAGACGTTTTCTAAGGATTTTAAGAAAGCCCCTGGGTCCGTACAGATCAAATGGCACCTCAGGAATAAGTACAAAGTTCACTTCCTGGATTGCAAGCGCGGCGCTTGCTGCAATGAATCCCGAATCGCGGCCCATCAGTTTTACAAGTGCAATACCATTGTAAGCACCATGAGCTTCGTTGTGGGCATTCATAATTATGTCGTTGGCAATCGAGAAAGCTGTTTCAAAGCCGAATGATTTCTGCATCAGATCAATATCGTTGTCAATTGTTTTTGGTATCCCGGCCACCGCTATCCTCAGTTTTCTATTCTCAATCTCCTTATGAATGGCATGCGCTCCCCGGAGCGTTCCGTCACCTCCTATACAGAAAATGACATTGATATTAAGTATTTCAAGAGTATCTACCATCTGCCCGACATCCTGGTTTCCCCTTGAAGTGCCGAGGAAGGTACCGCCTGACTGATAGATATCACTTACCATGGGAGCCGTCAGCTCAACCACCGGATGGTTATATTTCGGGATCAACCCTTCATATCCGTATTGTATTCCGAGGATTCGGGTAATGCCATACCTGTAAACAAGCTGATTGACAAGAGCCCGGATGACATTGTTAAATCCCGGACATAATCCGCCGCAGGTCACTATTGCGACTTTAGTTTTTGCAGGCTCAAAAAAGATAGTTTCTTTCGGTCCTGCTTTTTCAAATGAAACCGGAGTCTCTCCGGTCTCCTTATACCTGAAAAAATCATCCAGCGAAATCTCATAAAGGATCCGCTCATTGTCATTAACGAATTTGTAAACAGGACTGTCTTCCCGCTGGGAGGTCTTAAGCGGTGAAATAACACTTCCTTTTCCCAAAATAGTGACAATTAAATCCTCGTGCTTCATTATATACGGATTTGGGTTAGAAATTTAGCCAGTGTAGGGAAGATGGATCTCCCCACATTCCAAATTTAGTTAAAAATATGATGAAATGAAAACTGTGATTTGATTTCAAAATAATAACCTGTGAGAAACAGGTTGTGATTCACAAAGTGTTGTATCAGTTTTACTGGATGATTTGCTTTATTCTTCCAATCATTCCGTTCTCAAGCTTTACTTTAATCCCGTGAGGATGCATGAGAGCCGATGTGAGTATTTCCTTTACCTTGCCCCCTGTAAGCCGTCCGGTGCGTTTGTCTTCAGTAAGTTCTACCATTACATCAATTCCCGGTCTGATATCTGCTCTGCGAGTTCCTTCCATTTCTGCCTGTTTTTGAAACGTAATTGTTAAAACATAATTTGATGTAAAATTTCAAATCAGGCTACAATGATATATATTTTTATTTCACGAAAATAAAAATATGCTAAAGTTTTGATCAGGCGGCTAAGATTGCAGATCAATAGGCTCCTTTCATCCGTGTTCTTACCATATAAAGACCTTTGCTTGCCGTTATGAAGAGCGATTTTCTGTCATTTCCTCCAAAACAAACATTTGCGGTCCAGTTCTCAGGTATTGGAATATTTCCAAGTTTTTTCCCGGTTTTATCAAAGATTGTAACTCCTTTCCCGGTAAGGTATATATTCCCTTTTGCGTCGATTGTCATACCGTCAGACCCCATCTCGCAAAAGAGCTTCTTGCCAGACAGTGTTCCGTCAGCATTAATTGAATAGGACCAGGTTTTATTGCCTTTTATGTCAGCAACATACAGCATTTTTCCGTCAGGCGTTCCAACAATACCGTTAGGCTGCAGCAGCTCCTCTTCAACCCGTTTCAGTGTTTTATGATCAGGACTCAGAAAATAAACACATTGTTTTTCCTGTGGCATTTCGGAATGGCTCCACCATGATCTTTTATAAAACGGATCGGTAAAAAAAACACTTCCATCAGGAGCTGTCCAGAGATCATTTGGACCATTCAGAAGCTTCCCGTTATATTTATTCAGGATTGCTTCAACTTTTTTATCCGGGCTTATGCACCAGATTTCGTTTTTCTCATCTGCACACGACCACAAATTTCCCTTGCTGTCAAAGAAAAGGCCGTTTGACCGGCCGGAGGGCTGCATGAAAGTCGACAGTTCTCCTTTGGTACTCCATACCATTATCCTGTCGTTCGGCTGATCGGTGAAATATACGTTGCCTGCCTTGTCGGGTGCCGGACCTTCCGTGAAATTAAAATCACCAGCAAGCTTCACGGGATTGGTGCCGGGTTTCAAAATGGAAGATAAGCCTTCATCCTGAGACCTTCCGGTTTGAGGAATAAGGATAAGTGCGATGACAAAAAATGGAATTAGTTTCTTAAACATGGTAAAACAAATTAAAATATCTAAAATCAACTCTTCTCCCCATGGGCTATCTAAAAAGCAAACCACCTCCCCCTGACGCTTCGGTCAGGGTACTCCTCCTTAAAAAGGATGAGAAATATATAATGTTGTAAATCAACACTTTCCCCTCCTTCCCAAGGAGGGGTGTCCCGACCGCAGCGTCGGGACGGGGTGGTTTGTTAAGTTTTTAAGCTACCTTATCCCTTTTGAACCTTCTTAATTCTCTCAATATAATTATCAATCTGCTCCGGCTTCTCAAACCCGATAATTATCATATCGACAGTACCGAGCCCCAATACGAACTTAAGCGATTCTTCGATCTTTTGAGGATCATCCTTGAGTTTGCCCCCGCCTATCAGTTTCATTCCTATCACTCCTTTTCCGGCCTTATGGAATTTTTCTATAACGGGCACTACAAGAGCCGGATCGCGCTGATCCATTGCCTCTCCAAACGGATTTATACGGACATGGATCACATCCACCCAAGGATGCTCAGAGGCCACTTTAAGTGCATCGAAAGAGTGTACCGATAACCCGTGAGCGCGGATAATCTTTTTGGCTTTAAGGTTTTCAAGGCCGTCCATAAATCTTTTCTGCTGATCGGACCACTCTCCGGTAGTCATACAGTGCAGCTGAACAAGATCAATATAATCAGTATTCAGCTCTTTCCGGAAACGATCCACGACAATTTCAGAATCAGGCCGCTCCTTTTCCGGAATTCCCCCCGCCGTTACCCACATTTTTGTGCCAAGGACATAGTTTTCCCTGGGGATGCCTTTAAGTGCGGCTTTTGTGAATGGATGTGTTCCATAGCTGTCGGCACAGTCAAAATAGCGGATCCCTCTTTCATATGCTGCTCTTATAATAGATTCGGCAACGCCAGCCCTTGTAATATTTGAAGAACGGTTATAGCCGCTGTAGCCTGTTCCCATACCCAGAAGCGTGGTTTTTATCCCCGTCTTTCCAAGTGTGACTGTCTGGAAAGGATCAAACGTCCGGAGCTTCATCCCATAAGAAACTGCATCAATTTTATTTCCTAGAAACAATGTTCCAGTACCTGCTGTTATGGTAGCCATGAACTGCCTTCTGGTGAAAGTTCTTTTTTTCATATCCGTGTTATTAATGAAATATTTTCAATCCGAAATCCGCAATTCAATTTTAGCAAAAATAAGCAAAACATTGTTTCTTACTGAAGAATATTAACTCTGATCCCTGAAGGATTTTTAGAATCATGATAAATCCTTTGAGTTGCCTTTTGAAAATCACTGTCGGAACAGTTGTAAATATTTACATATTTTTGCGGATTTCTGTCCACAAGCGGGAACCATGAATTCTGAACCTGTACCATGATCCGGTGTCCTTTTTTGAAAGTATGGGCCACATCGGGGATCTCATATTTTACTTCTGTTACCTTACCCGGAATAAAAGGTTCGGGTTTCTCAAAACTGTTGCGGTATTTTCCCCTCATAACTTCTCCCCGGACAAGCATCTGGTAACCTCCAAGCGGTACTTTGATATCCTGGTTTACCTCCGCTTTTGCATCGGCAGGGAAAACATCGATCAGCTTGACAACATAATCAGCATCAGTTCCGGTAGTTGAAATGAACAGATCGGCAGTTATCGGCCCGGTTAATGTGATGTCCTCAGCGAGAATGTCGGTCTGATATACCATAACATCAGGCCGGCGAGAAGCAAATCGTTGGTCATCAGTCATATACTCAGCTGTTCTTGCTGTATGCACATCCTCGGTATAGGGAACAGGATTCATAGGATCAGATACATATTCATCGTAGCTCAAATTCATTACAGGTTTTTTAAACGACGCTGCTTCACCCGGAAGAAAATACAGGTCTTTCTCGATAATATTTTTTGGTGGCCATGTCTCAAAATTTCTCCATTCATTTGAGCCTGTGACAAATATTGTAGCTTCAGAGATTGAGGGATTACCTTTTCCTTTCAGATAGAAATCGAAGAATTTCTTTTCCTGTTCAATGAATTTTTCATTTGCATCAAATCCCCAGTAAATATTTCCAAGATTTTTACCTTCACCAAATGCCCACTGACCATGCGACCAGGGTCCCATTACAAGATAATTCCTTGTTTCAGGAGGATTTTGTTTTTCAATTGCTTCGTAAGCGTTAAGCGCTCCATAGAGATCTTCCGCATCAAACCAGCCACCGACAGTCATGACTGCAGGTGTGACATTTTTGAGAAACGGTCGCGGATCACGGGTTTTCCAGAATGAATCATAATCAGGATGAGAAAATGCATCGTTCCAGAATTTAATGCTGTCCCCGAAATATTTTGGTGCAATATTCTTCAATGCACCAAGAGACAGGAAAAACTCATAATTATCCGGAACGGGCCATTTGAAAGAGGGTTTTCCACTTCGGGTCAGTTCCCTGTGCGGTTGTCCGAAACTGTAATAAAAATAAAAACAATCCAGAAGGAAAAAAGCACCGTTATGATGAAAATCATCACCGAGAAACCATGCAGTAACGGGTGCCTGAGGTGAAACTGCCTTTACAGCAGGATGAGCATTGATTATACCCATTGTTGAATAAAATCCCGGATAGGAAATTCCAAAAATCCCCACATTGCCATTATTGTTTTTCACATTTTTAACAAGCCAGTCAACAGTATCCCAGGTATCGGTAGTTTCATCCGTGTCGTTTATGCTTTTCTTTTCGGGAATAACCGGACGGATATCTTCAAACACACCTTCGCTCATATACCTTCCTCTTACATCCTGGTAAACCATAATATACTCACCTTCAGCATATCTTGAATAGTTCTGCATGAAGAAATTAAAATTGTCAGGCCCTCCGGATTCTATGTTATAAGGTGTTCTGTTCAGTAAGACGGGATGATTTTCTGAGGTGTTTTTGGGTGTGTATACCGATGTAAACAGCCTGACCCCGTCTCTCATGGTTATATATACTTCCTGTTTATCGTATTTTTGCTTCAGAAAACTATTTGTCTGTGAATAGATGCCTGAAAAAAAAGGCACATTTAGAATCATAATTATAAATGTCCTGATGTAAAAATATACTGAATCTCTTCCCATGTTTTTTGATTTTAGTCCAATCCAAGTTTGGTGATTACCTCTGCAGGATAAACCGGTTTGCCGTTTTTTGTTGCGGCTCCGGTTATCCTGGCACGCACGATGAGCTTCATATCATCTGCCCTGAAGATATCCTGCATGAACACGAGCCTGATATTTCCTTCTCTTTGAACATATGTTTTTACAACAAACCTGTCGCGGCTTCTCAGGGGATATTTGTATTCAATCTCAACTTTGGTTACAATCAGGTCAAGCCCCTCCTGGTGAAGCTGTGCAAAGCTGATTCCTTTGGAGATAAGGAATTCATGCCGTGCGTGTTCAAGATAATGCTGGTAATTGGCATTATTTACCACACCCTGTATGTCACATTCATAATCCCTTACGGCAAATTCTACGCTGTGTAAATATCCTGATTCATACATATAAATTCAGTTAAACCGTCTTATTCTCCAGCCAAGTTACAAAGTTTATTTTTTTGCAGTTACAAATCTGTATTGATCAAAAAGAATTTTGATTCAAGCGGTTTTATCATATTATCAGAGTCCATTATGGGTTTTCCGGTAACATCAGCTCCTGAAATATTCAGCTGATTTCCTGTCAATCCGTTTTTCAGATTGAGAAAAGCCTCTTTTCCGCCGGTTTCACGCAGATGAACAAGTATGGTTTTTCCATCAACACACGGACGGGCGCTTACCAGCAAAACATTATCAGGCCAACCTTCTATAAATGAATCCTCTCTTTTATTTTCCCCGGTACCTTCCCCTGGAAGGATCCTTGTCAGGTACGGTACCCTGGAGCCCCACCCGAAACGAGAAGCAAAATTATCAGAGACATTTTCCGATGTCGTCAGATAATATGACCAGGTATGTCCTCCACGCTGATCAGCATTGAAATTTGTAACCCAGTAATTATTCATTGGCCATGAAAAGACATGTGTACTCTGAGGCATTGCTCCGGCCTGGTACCTTCCGGTGTTGATTGCTCCGAACTGCATCAGAGGCATCTCTCCGCATCCCATCACTATCTGCGCATTTGAATTTCTTACTACGGTGAAATTCTGAACCGTGTACCAGTCATTTGAAGATCCTTTAATCTGGTCTTTGCCGGTTTCTATTATTCCGCCCTGTAGTTCGGTAAAGTGTTTTCCGTCATTCAGTTCAAACGGGAAAGCAATATAAAAACTCTCGGGGTCAGTGATACTTTTTTTAATAATAGAACATATAATTTCAACTCGTTTTTCAGTATTGTAAAGCCTTAACTCAACTGAAAAGCCTCCGGGATTTACAGTAGTTTCTGATTCGCCAAGGAATCTGATGCTACTAAAAACCGGACCTTCTGTCACCGAATCGAACCATAAGGTATCAAGCGCGGATCTTTTAAAATCAACCAGCTTCCTGCTTTCCATCTGGCTTCTGTTTCCAAGCTGTTCAAGGATAAATTCAGCCATTCCATATTTCGACTCCTTATCAACCAGTTCCAGCGAAAGCTCCTTGTCAAACCATGATATTATATTTCCCTTTGAGTAATCGGGAACGATTTTATACCATTTGTTTTCAAGAACATCCGGCGCTTTAGTTGTGATTGCTATATTTTCTTCTGACAGAGGGCGGATAAGAAATTGTTTGAATCCGAAGGCCGGGACATTATTAAGCCATACTGCCCAGTAAGTGCCATCCGCCCTGTGCGACAGAACCTGTGAAGGAACACGGTTCCCATCCCTGTCATAAATTCCGGCCGTAAGGCCGCGGGGAACAATCTGGAGATCAATATAAATAACTGAAAGTCCTGATCTTTTCCAGTTTAGAGTGTTGAATGCAATCAGCAAAGGTTCTTTTTCCCTTTTGAACATACTCTGCAATAATCCCATGGCGTCTTCTCCCAGAGATGCAACTCTGCGGTTTGCTTCCCAGGCATAAGATTCCTTTAGTGCCCGCTGTTCCATCGTTGGCTGGCTGAATGGCTCCCTGACACTTTCTGAGTATCCGGTGGTATGCTCGGTATAGAATAAAAGTGCATCGTTCACCAGATCAATTTTCCGGGTGGTTCCTTCCGGAAGCTTAATTCCTGCAATAGCAGCCATTGAAAGGGCTCCCGTATTTGCCAGAAATGATGTCGCTGCCCTGCGTGTTACAGATGTTTCTCTTGCCGCTGATCCGAAGCCATCTGTCCACCAGTCGGGCCAGGCTCCTCTGATTACCGGAAATTCACCGCTGTGTTCTTTTTCCATCTTCCTGAAGAAAGACTCTGTGGTTGAATTAGAGATCTTTGGCCACTCGAAAACGTCGTCCCACTTTCTTATCATTTGGCTTGGCAGCGTGGAGGGAGGTGAATTATCCGTCAGATATCCCGATAGCTGAATAGCCATTTCATTATATGGGTAGTTCAATGATTCAAGATTCTTCAGATATGATAAAAGATTGTACTGGAATTTATTCAGATCACCATTTTGAACTTCTAAAACAGTGTTACCTGTCATATAATGTTCAGCCCTGAAAGTAAGAACTCTTTTCCCGGAAGGTGATTCCCACCAGAACATTGTCGGTTTATCGAAACATATAAGAGCCCGGTGACCGTGTGTTCCCATATTAAGATATTTAATGCCAAGCTGATTAAAAAAATCGTTCATACACCAGCCAATTCCGTTCACATCATTCTGCATAGCGAGAGTTATGGGAATGCCCCTTTCCTTTATCCTGCCTGCTGCTGCCAGTGATGCTGCAAGTATTTGTTCATCAGGGATTTCATCGAAATTGAAATACATCCCGGTGACTTCAATGCGTCCTTCCCTGATGCGCCTGATCAGACGTTCAACCTGTTCTGCAGGTCTGCATCTGAGAAACTCATCTACAGGCCATGAGGCTTCACATGTCCACCTGAATTTTGCATTTTCCGGGTAATCGTCTGTTGCATCACAATAGTCAAGTGCGTAATCAATATACCTCAGATGTTCAGCCAGGATCTCTGTTTGCGAACGGGTATAGCCAATATCTGTATGTGAATGCTGAATCAGGTCAATATTCCATTTCTTTACAGGATTAAGAGTTACGGTATTTGTCATGGAGAAATTATCACCTGTGACTTTCAGATTGATCCTGGCAGGTTTCTTAACCTGAGGAATTCCTATGTTAAGTGTATTGTAGCCAAAGTTCAGGACTGAGCTGGCGACAAGCTTATTATTTGCATAGATTTTGCAGTCCGTCCCCTTTCCGAAATAAAAAATTGCAGCCTCAACGAGCTGAAGATGTGAATTGCCCTTTTTAAGTATGGCAGGAAAAGGATTAAGTGTAACTCCTGTCTTAACCTGCTTTTTGTAAGTCATATACCAGGATGTCAGATTCGATTTACTGCCAGTCACTTTTATTCTTAAGGGCTTACCTTTTATTAAGTTAACTGAAGGAATTCTTAAAATCATATATCCATGATGATCACCATGCTGATCAGTCATTATTGAATAAAAGCTCAGCGAGGAACCATCATTTGAATCTATTGTCCACGACTTGCGTCCATCGGTAGCAAAACTGAATTCCTGCTTCAGATCAGTTGTAAGATACATACGGGCATTTCCAGGACTGGAGCCGATTGCAGTGACCCAGGTGAATGCAGCATATTTCTTTTTATCATTGAGAACCGGCCCATCAGTTTCCCACTCCATAAAATCGTTGCCGCTTTCAGCCCTGACTATGATGCTTTGACGTAGTCCGGGAATACAGGAATGGTATTCATAGTCAGTGCCGGATATTTTGCCTGAATAGCCATTGATAAGTTCATCATCAGGGTTTATAAATGATTGAGCTTTTGCCAGAGGAAAAGTAAAATAAAAAATTATCAGAAGAATTACTATATTTTTCATTTGCTCGTTTATTTCATAAAAGCCTTTATAAGTATTGCCTCAGTTCCTGAATTGTTATTTATTATGACTTTCCCGGCTGCGGCAGGGATAACAAAAGTTTCGGCATAACTGAAACTTTTTCTGAATCCACTGCTTGTTTCAATATCGATAGTCTTTCCTTCGACCAGACTCATTACAAGGAATTTATTATTTGTTTCGATTTCAATTGTACCAAAAAAATGGTAGCGGTGAACCTCATATAAGTGAGTTTCATGCGTCGGCAGGCGGTAAAGCTGCCAGCCGGGCCCCGTTATTAATAATTCTGGTTTTGAAATCAGGTTCTTGGTGACATAATCACCTTTCCTGTTAAAAAAGAGATTCTCCATCCCCCTGCCGATATTAAGATTTCTCGGTTTACCATCCAGATCAGGTCTCAGCCAGTCGTACATCTTGAAAGTAAAAATGTAAGGCGTTGTACTGATTTCAAGAACAAGGTTATTCTTCCCTGAACCATGGATTGTGCCATATGGAACAAGCAGCAGATCATGCTTTTTTACAGTATGTTTGAGTACATGTTTATCAGGATCGAATTCTTTGTTATGGAGAAGACTCTCTTCGAGGTCTTTTCTGAAATTTTCAGGTACAATATTATCACTGAAGCCCAGATAAACAATTGATTTGTCTTTTGTATCCAGAATATAGTAGGTCTCTTCCTGGGTAAAATTCTCGCCGAAATTCTCTTTCATATATTCAGGGCGGGGGTGACATTGCAATGAAAGGTTGCCTCCGTCGAATGTATCAAGAAAATCAAAGCGAATGGGGAAATCAGTTCCGAATCTCTGATGGTTGTCACCAAGAACTGCTTCAGCCTGCAGGTACATAAGGCAATCGAATGTAACCTCAAAGAGCAGTGAAGAACTTTCGATCAGCAATCCGTTTTCAGGTGTAATGAGCTCAAAGGACCATGCATAATTCTGTACATTGGCATTCAGGCCGGCAATATTTTCTTTTATCCAGGTTCCACCCCATGCTCCAGGTTCAAACCACGGCCTGGTTCTGAATACATTCCGGCTCATTTGAAACAGAGATTCCCTTAGCGTTACTCCTTCCATCCATACAGGTATTTCCGGCCTTTGCCCGTCGACAAACAGATCAACTGAAGGCAGGATTTGTTGTTTATGCCTGTTTAATACCACCCAATCGACAAAGAAGGAACATTTATACATTTCCTTTGGATTGGAAGGAGCCGTTAATCCAAGATTTGAGATGGACCCTGCCCGTGACCTGTATTGAATTTCATTCTTTGGGATATCAATGTAAATCAGCAGACCTTCCCATTGGGCCATAGATGCTCCCGGACCTATGATTATGCTGATATCAGAATTATTATCAGGTCGGATTGATTTAAGTTTCTCAGCAATGAAAAAATCGCTAAGATTTAAAGAAGTTATTTTCCCGAAAAGCGGATCATCTCCTCCTAGAAAAGGAGCTGTCATAGCCCGGATCTCAGCTTCAGGTTTAAAGAACCTCGAAGTTTTTATCCAGTTGACTGAACGACAATTTCTTCTGAGCAATTCATCGAGCCGAAGCTGGAAAAGATCAAAAAAAGCCCCATTATAACCGTCAATAATAATAGTTCTTTGATTTGTGAATTTTTCAGCGAGCGTTTCGAATCCGGCAAAGATCTGATTGTTGTTTATTTTATAAGACGGGTAGATATCATATTTGCCCTCTGTTAGAGAAGGTTTGCTTGCCGGCAGCAAAAACTGATCGCTCCTTCTCAGTTCTATATTTTTCCCGGAAATGTACAATCATTCTTTGTTTATCGTTTCGGAACGCTACCTGGGGAACGTTCTGAAGAATTTCCTTATTGCAGCATGGAATTTGTGAATGCTGTGAGGTTTGTAATGCATAAGGATGCACTCTTTTGTAATATAATTGATACCCGATCCCTCGAGCTCTTTTAAAACATCCTTGTTTTCGGCCATCTGTTGTATCCAGATCTGTTTTATCCCTTTTTCCTTTGCTTCCCTGATCACTCCTGCAGTCTGGTCCTTGCCGGTCATGATAATTAGCCCGCCTACATTATCAGGAAGGCTTTTAATATCATGATAAACTTTAGTTCCGTGGATTTCTTCCGCATGCGGATTTACAGGAATAACGTTCATTCCTTTTTCCTTTAATTCCTTGAACGCCGCAAAACCGAATTTTTTCGGATTACGCGACACTCCGGCCATTGCAATGGGTTCGGATCCAAGAAACTCCTCAATTTGTCGTAATGTTGCCATCAATTTATTATTTAGATTTTATAAAAAATGAAATTAAATCAGTGAATGTTTGCTTTCAATAAGTATAAAGACTTAAAATTACAATAAAAACAACAACAATTGGGATTTTTTATTTACTTGGTCAAAGGAAAACCTATTAAACCTCTATGAAAAATCCTGAAGATCAGAATGGATATCTTTTCTCAAAAGGATATTCAAACTATGTATTTGTGCTACTCTTTCTGTTGTATATGTTCGACTATATCGACAGATCAATTGTAACATCGATGTTTACATCAATTGAAGCTGACTGGGGAATTTCACACACTCAGAGCGGCTTGCTTGTGTCGGCCGTCTACTGGGCAATTGTGCTCCTGACATTCCCGGTATCGCTTCTTGTTGACCGATGGAGCAGGACAAAAACCATTGGAATAATGGCAATTATGTGGAGCGTTGCAACAGCACTCTGCGCTTTGACCGGAAATTTTGTCCAGCTGTTTATGGCTCGTCTTCTCATTGGAGTCGGCGAAGCAGGATATGCACCCGGGGGAAGCGCAATGATCTCTGGTCTCTATCCGATTGAAAAACGTTCAAAAATGATGGGATTATGGAATGCATCCATTCCTCTCGGAACTGCGATAGGAGTTCTTCTCGGGGGATTTATTGCCGTAAGGCTGGGATGGAAACATGCGTTCGGGCTTGTTGCTTTCCCCGGCTTGATCGTTGCCGTTCTTTTTCTATTCGTAAAGGATTATAAAACTGTTGATCTTTCCTTTATTGACAAGACCAACCAGAAGATTAAAATGGAAAAGAAGGATATGGTAAAGGAATTCCTCTCCAAGCCTTCAATAATTTATACTTACTTTGGAATTACGGCAGTTGTCTTTGTAACAACATCGCTATTAACCTGGCTTTGCACCTATTTTCAGGTAGAGAGAGGATTACCCCAGGACAAAGCTGGTTCAATGGCCAGCTCGGTGATGGTTCTTGCCCTCGTGGGCGCACCTCTGGGCGGAATCCTGACAGACAGATGGCGCAAAACACAGTTCAATGCAAGATTACTGCTTCCTGCTATCTCTTCGCTGGTTTCAGCGATCCTGTTATTTGCAGCGCTGTTCATTTTTAAGGGGGCTGTTCAGTACATCCTTTTCCTGATAATGGGAATTGCCATAATGGTTTTTATTTCCGGCGCCACTGCGGTAACCCAGGATGTGATTCATCCCGGCCTGAGAGCAACATCATATGCAATTGCTGTTGTGGTTCAGAATCTTCTTGGGGCATCGATAGCCCCGATAGTTGTAGGGCAGATATATGATCGTTCAAATATAAAAACAGCGTTATCCATTCTGCCTTTCATTCTGGTGCTGGGGGCGGTCCTGTTTTACCTCGGATCGAGGTATTATGAAAAAGACATGGGAAAAGTGACGAAGATTAAACTGGAAGCTGCATGACCCCCTCTGTCGCTTCGCGAAATCTCCCCCAAAGGGGGAGAGAAATCTCAAAATTATGTTAGAATTTCTGATAGTCGCAGTGAATTTTCCCCCCGCCGGGGGGAATTAAAAGGGGGTATTGGAATGTCTACTTATCCCTCGAAACAGTATAATGCACAAACTCCCTGAGTGAATTCTTTACCTCCGACTCCGGATATGTATCGAGTATTGCAAGCGCCTTGTCACAGTACTGATTCATTCTGACAGCCGCATATTCCATCCCTCCGTATTCTGAAACAAAACTAACCACCTCTGAAATATCAGATCTCGATTTTTTATTGTTTCCGATTATGTGGAGGATCTGCCTTTTCTTTGAGAGTGAAGCCTTTTCAAGAGAATGAATAAGGGGGAGGGTAATTTTCTTTTCTTTGATATCGTTCCCTAAAATTTTACCGGTTAACCCGTTACCTTCATAATCAAGAATGTCGTCCCTGATCTGGAATGCAATTCCAATAGATTCTCCCAGGTCCTTCATCAGCTGAATGGTATCGGGATTACTTGTTGCTGACCTGGCGCCGCAGGCAGTACAAGCAGCAATAAGCGCTGCAGTTTTGCCTTTGATAATCCGGAAATAATCATCCTCCCTGATATTCAGCTTCCTGGCTTTCTGAAGCTGAAGCAGCTCTCCTTCAGTCATTGATTTTACTGCTTCCGAGGCTATTTCAAGCATATCGATCCGGTTTTTTTCAATGCTTATCAGCATACCTTTTGTTAACATGTAATCCCCCACAAGAACTGCGATCTTGGAATTCCACAGCGCATTTATTGAAAGAGCACCCCGCCTTTCGTTAGCATCATCAACAACATCATCGTGAACGAGGGATGCAGTATGAAGAAGTTCAATCAGTGTTGCGGCAACATATGTCGATTCCCCTATTTCCCCGTTAAGCTTTGCGCTCAGGAAAACAAGCAGAGGTCTCATCTGCTTGCCTTTACGACGAAAGATATAGTTTAATATTATTTTAAGAAGGGGGATTTTGCTTTGCATCGTCCTGCCGAAATAGGCTTCAAAATGAGCCATTTCTTCCTTGACAGGCTTCTTTATGTTCCCCAGGTCCGGCATGAATTGATTTTCGTCAAATATACTAAAATAGGAATTACCTGCTAAAAATTAAATTACTCAGGCCATTGTAAAACTGTTACAGATAACCCTTCAGAAAATATTATAATATATTTGCTGTAAGAAATGAAGCATTAATGGAAATAAAAAACTTAAATCCGGAGAATCTCGATAAAGCAGCAGGAATGCTGAAAGCTATGGCACACCCTGTAAGGATTTCAATTATCGGTTGTTTCGAGCAGGGCAAAAGGAAGAGTGTTACCGAGATATACAATCAGATAGGAATTGAACAATCGACGGCGTCGCATCATCTTGGAATATTAAAGGATAAGGGAGTTTTGGGATCGAAGCGCGAAGGAAAAAGCACCTATTATTTCCTGAAACACGAAAAAATAATTGTTCTTCTGAACTGCTTAGGCGATTTTTGTCTGTAAAACCACAACGGGTCATTTAAGGTCCCTGAACATTTTTTTCTGAAATAGTATTATTGCCAATACCCCACACGTTATTGCAGAATCAGCAATATTGAATACCGGCCTGAAAAACACAAGCGATTCCCCCGGCCTGAAGGGAGACCAGTCGGGCCAGGTAGCATTAATAACAGGAAAATAAAACATATCGACCACTTTACCGAGCAGGAAAGAGGAGTAGCCTCCTTCGGGAGCGAATAAAACGGCAGGCTGGCTGAAGCTCTCGCTGAATATCATTCCGTAAAAAGCACTGTCGATAATATTTCCTATTGCTCCGGCAAGAATGGCGCTGACTGCCAGTATTAAGCCTATATATGAGTTTTTCTTTATAAGCGAATTCAGGAACCAGGCTATACCTGCAATGGCCACTATACGGAAGAGGCTCAGAATTATTTTTCCGGTTTTGCCGCCCATCTCCATTCCAAATGCCATTCCGTTATTTTCAATAAAATGCAGTAAACCCCAGCTTCCGAACATATGTATTTCCTGTCCTATTACCATATGTGTCTTGACCCAAAATTTCAGAATCTGGTCAGCAATCAGGATAAGAATAATGAAAAGTGCAGCTTTTTTTCCTGTTGACATTATTGCCCGGGTTTAATTAAGGCGCGAAAAATAGTAAAAATTGCTGATAAAAAAACCCTCCGTTCTGAACGGAGGATTTTTTATTGCATCTTAAGACTTTTCTCTATTGCAGCAGACCTACATCATTGACAGGTTACATTCAGATAATTCCCGTCCCAGCAATAATAATCGGATGTCCCGAAAAATTTCAGGCATTTCACCTTGCCGTTGTGCAGGGTTGTGCTCCATTGCACATTCATATCAAAGTATTGCTCGTACTGGGCATTATAGTAATAGATTGTATAATATGCATTTAATGCGCCGGTTGTCAGTCCATACTCAATAGAACTGTTAGCAAATGCATTTCCCGCCTTGGTAAAAGTGTATTTTACAGAACCAAGACCAGCTCCTCCAACTGTCCAGTCGACCTTAACTATCTCCACTGGATTCAGCTGACTTTCGTATAATTTCCACTGGCCCTTAGTACCGTCGAGTTCAGATGTACCCTCGAACCAGAGAAAATCCGTATAACCGCCGGCACCTTGTAAAGTAATATACATTTTCCAGACCACATTTGAGGCAGTGATCTGGCCAGTAAGTCGTGCAGTATATGTCTTGTTAAGTACTGTGGCGTCAGCGCTCCACTGCCAGGTCCTGTCATCGATATATACAGCCTTCTGGTCAATTGCTAACTGAAATGAGTAGACTGGAACTGCAAGCGTTGTATAAATTATAGCATTCCACAACAGAGCGGCACTTGCAGCGAACGCCCAGTTGCTGTTCTGTGTGCCTTTGGGTATGGATATTGAGACATCGCCTTTTTTCCCGGATTCAAAGTTGCTGAAATCAATTGTCATGGATTTGGCGGGTGGCAGAACAGGAGGATCTCCTTTATCCTTTTTGCAGCTTGTCATTAACGATAAACTAATGAGTATGACAAATATTAAAATTGAATACCTTTTCATAGACTCGAAAATTTGGTTTTATAATTAATATACAACGTCAAAGTTATTGGAAAAGTATGATACAAAGTGAATACAGATCAAATAAAAACAGAGTATTAATTGCAGATTTCCCAAACATATTAATCAATAATCAATATGAATTTAAAAACTTGATTCGAACATTTTCATAAATTTATTGTTTAATGTAAAATAAACTGACAATGGAGCGAAGAAATTTTTTAAGAAGTCTTGGAATGGGAGTTGCAGCAACAGTTGTTTCAGGAAGATCCCTTGCAGGAGAATTAACTAAATCAACAATTTTCATTATGGAAAACTTTAACACACACGAATTTCCGGCATTGCCATATGCCTATGATGCACTTGAGCCTTATATTGATGCCCGTACAATGGAGATCCATTATGACAGGCATCACCGTGCTTATTTCAATAATTTCACAGCTGCCATCAAAGGCACGAACCTTGAGAACAGCACTATTGAGCAGATTTTCGCAAAGGTTTCAGAAGCAGGAGATGCAGTCAGGAATAACAGTGGGGGTTTTTATAACCATGTCTTTTTCTGGAACAACCTTGCTCCAAAATCAGCAGGACCGTCAGCTGAATTATCAGCTGCACTTACCAGGGAATTCGGCTCATTTGAGAAGTTTAAGGAACTCTTCAGCAATTCAGCAAAAACGCGTTTTGGAAGTGGATGGGCCTGGCTTTATCTTACCCCTGACAAAAAACTGGCTGTCGGGAGCACGCCAAACCAGGATAATCCCCTGATGGATGTATCAGTGATTAAAGGAATGCCATTGCTTACAATCGATGTTTGGGAGCATGCCTACTACCTTAAATACCAGAACAAAAGAGCTGATTATATTGATGCTTTCTGGAATGTCGTAAACTGGGAAGAAGTCAGCAGGAGGTACAAGGAAGCGATAAAATAAATATCCTTGTTTCATTTTGAAATATCTGTCAGGGGGAATAATCCCCCTTTTTAATTTCCCCCCAGGGGTGGGAAAAAATCCTGCGACTGACAGAATTTCTTATAGTATTTTGAGAATTTTCTCCCCCTCTGGGGGAGATGACGCGAAGCGTCAGAAGGGGTTTATGTATATAGAAATCGTTTTATCTTCATTGTAGCTGTTTTCTGGAATGGAACCGGCTGCAAAACAACCTTGTTGATCTGGCTGAATTTATTTACCTTGGAATTAACATATTCCTGAAGTTCAAGAAGCAGTTCTTCCTTTTTCTCCTCATACTGCCGGGTCATATCTTCCTTAAGATTCTGATATTTCTTTTCAAGCTCTTCCATATTCAGATGGACATATGCTACCAGCTTCCCCTTTTGCTGTATTACAAGAGATTCAGCAACAAACCTGAAATTATTTATCACCGACTCTATTTCCTCAGGATAAATATTCTCTCCGCTTGCCCCTATTATCATGTTCTTAAGCCTTCCCTTGATATAAAGGTTTTTGTGTGAATCAAATACACCAAGGTCTCCTGTCTTGAACCACCCGTCCTGAGTGAGAACCTCCTTCGTCATTTCAGGTTCCTTATAATATCCTCTCATCACGGTTGCACCCTTTGCCCATATCTCACCTTCACCGGTTTTCCTGTCAGGATTGTTTATTTTAAGTTCAATTTCCTCTATTGCAGGTCCTGTTGAATCAAATACTGAATTTTGGGGATTTGCTCCGGCAAGCAGAGGTGAAGTTTCAGTTAATCCATAACCAATGGCATATGGAAATTTTGCCTCGATCAGAAATTTCTCAACACTCTTGTTCAGTTTGGCACCACCGATACCAAAAAATTTAAGATTTCCGCCAAATGTTTTATACAGCTTCTTCCCTGCAGCCTCATTCAGTTTTTTCCTGATAAAAGATATTTTATACAGGATCCTTAATATCAGTTTTTCCCTGAATGCAGGCAGTATTTTGTTAAAATAAATCTTTTCCATGATCAATGGCACCGTCAGCATAACTGTTGGTTTAACATCAGCCATGGCCGGGATAAGAACAGCAGGAGTAGGCGGTTTCCTCAGGTAATAAACACATGCTCCGCCTAACATAGGAAGTATAAGACCAAGAGTATTTTCGTAAGTATGCGACAACGGCAATACAGATAAAAATCTGTCGTTTTCATTAACCGGCTGAATCACCCGCCCCTTTAAAGCATTGAAAGAAATGTTTTTATGAGTAAGCATCACCCCCTTGGAACGACCGGTTGTCCCTGATGTATATATAATTGATGCAAGGTCATCTTCAGCTACATCATAATTCTTTTCAGGCCGGGCAGAGGGATCAAAGACAATTGATTTATCTTCCGAAAAAACGACAGAAAAATCTTCAATAAGAATCCCGGTTTTGAGATCATCGGACTTGAATCCTTCAAGCCTTTGTAACAGGGCCGATGAAATAAAAATTGCTCTGGCTCCCGAATGACTTAGCACATTCCCAACTTCTGTGGCAGAAAAGTCCGGTAAAATCGGAACAACAACTGCCCCCATGAAAGTTATTGAAAAATATGCAGAACTCCAGTTTGGCATATTATTGCTGAGAAGTGCTACTTTATCTCCCGGCTTTATGCCGAGTTTTTCAAGAAAGGCCGTCAGCGCACTGATTTCTCTTGCAGAATCATTATATGTTCTGGGCTTTTCACCAACAAAAGTATAAGAGTTTTGATTGCCGTATTTCCGTACAGTCTCATTGAATAATGCAGGAAAAGTAAGCCGGATATTATTTTCTTCCATCTGTACGAGCTGAATTAAATGTCGTAAGGAACTACAAAGATGCACAAATTGATCGGCATCTTGTTAATAACATGATAAATATTGCCTTATTGCCTTAATAACAGGATTAAATAAAAAAGCTTTATTCACGGAAGTTGGTTAAATTTGTAATGTTTTTATGATATAAGCCAATGGCAACATTAATCAGGGTAACAAAAGAATTCTCTTTTGAAATGGCTCATGCGCTGTGGAATTATGACGGACCATGCAGGAACATCCATGGACATTCATACAGGCTTTTTGTAACACTCTCAGGTGTTCCTTCAAATGATCTGCAAGATCCTAAAAATGGGATGGTGATCGATTTTGCCGATCTTAAAAACATAGTGAAAGAAGAGATAATAAATGTGTTTGACCATGCAATTACAGTGTCGGGGAATTATGACAGAGGAAAAATGGAAGCCTTTAGATCGATGTTTGGAAACACTGTCATTGTTGATTATCAGCCAACATGTGAAAACCTTATTGCAGATTTTGCATCAAGAATAATAAAGCAACTTCCGGAAAAAGTCAAACTGCACAGCCTGAAGCTTTATGAAACAGCCACCTCCTTTGCGGAGTGGCATGCTTCGGATAATGAATAAATTCAATATGTCAGAAAATCAACCAAAAAAACTGTTTTTACTGGATGCCTACGCGCTGATTTTCCGTGCGTATTATGCATTTATCAAAAATCCCAGGATCACTTCCAAAGGGATGAACACATCTGCAATCTTCGGATTTCTCCTTGCTCTCAGGGAGGTTCTCCAGAAGCAAAAACCCACTCATATAGCCGTAGTTTTTGACACCCCTTCTCCGACTTTCAGGCACGAAATGTACAAAGAATACAAAGCTAACCGCGACGAAACGCCCGAGGATATAAAAAAAGCCGTCCCCTATATCAAAAGACTGATTGAAGCATATAAAATACCGATAATCGATTACCCCGGATTTGAAGCCGACGATGTTATCGGGACACTTGCAAAAAAAGCTTCAGGGAAAGGATTTGTGACATATATGATGACACCGGACAAGGATTTTGCACAGCTTGTTTCCGACAGCATTTTTATGTTAAAGCCTTCAAGAAGCGGGAATGAATCAGTTAAATGGGGAGTTGATGAGGTGAAACACGAGTTTTCAGTTCAGCAACCAGAACAGGTAATTGATATTCTTGCTCTTATGGGCGATACGGCTGATAACATCCCCGGCGCTCCCGGGGTTGGCCCCAAGACAGCAATGAAATTGATTTCGGAATACGGTTCTGTAGAAGAACTATTCAGGCATACAGATCAGCTTAAAGGCAAGCTTAAGGAGATCATCGAAAACAACAAAGAACAGATTGAACTTTCAAAAAAGCTTGCAACAATTGATCTTAATGTCCCGGTCGATCTTAAAGAGGATGAACTTATACTTGAAACGCCTGACCGCGATAAACTGAAGAGCCTTTTTAATGAGCTTGAATTCAGAACAATTGCTGCCGAAATACTTCCCGAAATAGAGAAGAGTATTATACCGGTGCAAACAGACCTGGTTCTTATTTCTCCTTCCGGCTCAATGCAGGGTACTCTTTTTGAGAATGATCAGGATTCACCTTCCATAGAAAGATCAACTATTGAATCGGTTTCTCATAATTATGTTACTATTGAGACCCGGGAGGAGCTGGAAGAATTTGTCTCACAGGCCCTGAAACAGGATGAAATCTGTTTTGACAGCGAAACAACAAGCATAAATCCCCTCGATTCAGAACTGGTTGCTCTTTCTTTTTCATGGAGTAAGAGTTCGGGCTGCCTGGTTCATTTCCCTGAATCGATGGAAAAAACCAGGGAGAAACTTAAGGTCCTTAAGCCTGTTTTTGGAAGTCCCGGTATCAAAAAAATCGGTCAGAACATGAAGTTTGACATCCAGGTTCTTGCAAACTACGGGATAGAAGTGAAAGGCAGTCTGTTTGACACAATGATCGCTCATTATCTCCTCGAGCCGGATATGCGGCACAATATGAATCTTCTTTCCGAAACATATCTCTCATACAGCCCTGTACATATAGAATCCCTGATCGGGGAAAAAGGGGTTAACCAGAAGAATATGCGTTCTGTTCCTGTTGAACAGATCAGGGAATATGCCGTTGAGGATGCTGACATAACCTATCAGCTTAAAGAAGTATTTCAGCCAAGGTTAAAATCTGAAGGATTGTCGGACCTTGCTGACACTATAGAAATGCCGCTTATCAGGGTGCTGGCAGACATGGAGCGGGTTGGCGTCAGGCTGAATCAGGAGGATCTGAAGGCAATTTCCTCTGGTCTCCGTGAAGATATAATCTCGCTTGAAAAGGAGATATACACTCTTGCGGGAACTGAGTTCAATATTTCTTCTCCAAAACAACTTGGCGATATTCTGTTCATCCGTTTAAAACTCGATGATAAAGCAAGGGTTACCAAAACCAAACAGTTCAACACCAGTGAGGAAATATTGCAAAGGCTGACCGGACGGCATCCTGTAATAAACAAAGTCCTTGAGTACAGGGGGCTTAAAAAGCTGTTATCAACTTATGTTGAAGCATTGCCTCAGCTGGTCGATAAAAAAACAGGAAGGATTCACACATCATATAACCAGGCTGTCGCATCAACAGGAAGATTGAGCTCGAATAATCCGAATCTTCAGAATATTCCCGTCAGGGATGCAAGGGGAAGGGAGATAAGAAAAGCATTTGTCCCTGAAGAGGGGAAGCTTTTTCTTTCAGCCGATTATTCCCAGATAGAACTCAGGCTGATGGCACATCTGAGCAGGGACAGAAGTATGATCGCCGACTTTCTGTCAGGCAATGATATTCATGCGGCCACAGCTTCAAAGATCTTTGGCGTTGAAATAGAAAATGTTACCAGGGAGATGAGGAGCAGGGCTAAAACAGCGAACTTTGGCATTATATACGGTATTTCTTCCTTCGGTCTTTCGGAAAGGCTTACCATTGGCCGGAAAGAAGCAAAAGATCTGATCGACGGGTATTTCAATTCATATCCCGGTGTGAAGAAATATATGGATGAAAGTATCAGGAAAGCGAGGGAGCAGGGATATGTCACCACAATGTTCGGACGCAGGAGGTATCTTCGCGATATTCAGTCGCGCAATCAGGTAGTACGAGGCAATGCCGAACGGAATGCCATAAACGCACCCATCCAGGGGACGGCAGCCGATATAATAAAGATTGCAATGGTGAGGATCCACGGGAAATTGAAATCTGAAGGATATGCCTCAAAAATGATACTTCAGGTTCATGACGAGCTTATCTTTGAAGTTGTTCCCTCTGAACTTGAAAAGCTTAAGGAAATGGTTGTTCATGAGATGGCAAATGCTGTAAAACTTGATATACCGCTGAAAGTTGACTGCGGAACAGGAAAAAACTGGCTGGAGGCACATTGATTCTGCCCCCTAAATCCCCCTAAAGGGGGACTTTAAGAATTTACTTGATTTTAGCCCCCCTTTAGGGGGGTCGGGGGGCAAACAAAAGAGAAAAGGTAAAATAGCGAGATGGAAATTTCAGTTTTATTTTTCGGAGTCCTGTCAGAGATAACCGGCACCAGCCGGAAACATTACTCAGGCATAAAATCTTTTGCCGATCTGAAACAGAGGATCGGGGATGATTTTCCTGAGATAGTGCACTATAATTTCAGGATAGCCGTCAATAACAAATTAGTAAATGAAGATCCCCTGCTAAGTTCTGGCGACGAGGTTGCCTATCTGCCACCCTTCGCAGGAGGATAAAAAGAGAATGCTATTAATAACAAAAACTATATCAAAATGCACTTAATCAACGGACCTGTAACAACCGGCGCAATTTCAGAGATAATTGCGAAAGGCGGAGAAGATCGAGAGTGCGGGGCTCATTCGCTTTTCCTTGGACAGGTGAGAAGAGACCAGGCCGACGGGAAATTTGTAAGGGCTATTGAATATTCTGTCTACGAGGAGATGGTAATACCTGAAGCTGATAAAATTTTTAAATCAATCATGTCGGAGTTTGATGATGTAAAGACTATTGAGATAATTCATTCAAAAGGGCTTGTAAAAGCCGGAGAAATATCTCTGCTGGTAATGGTTTCAGCCGGGCACAGGGATCATTCATCCAAAGCCTGTGCTAAAGCAGTAGAGCTTATAAAGGGAAAGCTTCCTATCTGGAAAAAGGAGATATTTGAAGATGACTCCGCCCAGTGGAGAGAGAATGAATAATCCCTAAATATTTACTTCGCTGTCATGATTATTAACAAGACTTATCTCTATCGCAGGATTTTTATCCTCATGTGTAATTAGAATAGATCCCTTTTTCCCCTGCAGTATGGAATTGTAATCCTGACTTTTATTAAGGATCTCTGCTGCTTTCAGAACCTGTTCATCAGTTTTGATGGTGTATGCAATGGAACCTTCCTCGTAAAAATACCTGCCAAGGATTTCATCCTCAAGAAGCTCTGTTATCTCATTTCTGAAAGTCATAAGATCATTGGCAAGAGTGTGATTCAGATCTTTCTGGAGTTCCGTAAAAATTTCCTTGTGAATATCATAGTATTTTTCCTTTTTTGCATTGGCAATAAGCTCATTCAGCGACATTTCGGTGATTGTTCTGTAGCTGAACTTACGATTTATAAGGTAATTCTTGAAATCGGTATAATCCTGATCAGTGAATGAGAACTCATCAATTGACTTAAGTCCGGGATGAGACCAGTAATAAAAGCTGGCAAAATCAAAAATATAGTTACGAAAAAGAAGCTCTGCTGCAATCTGGCTTAGCGGTTCAGGTGCTATTTCAATATCAGGTGTTATACCGCCTCCGTCCTTTACAACTCTGCCGTTCCTGGTTTTAAACTCCGAAATAAGCGAATCAGGTATGATTCCCACACTCCCATCCTCATTGGGATGTGAAAAATCGAGTGCCTGAATGCATCTGCCGCTCGGGATGTAATATTTTGCAGTGGTAACCTTAAGCTGTGTATTATAGCTTAACGGACGGGTTATTTGCACAAGCCCTTTCCCGTAAGACCTCTGTCCAACCACAATTCCCCTGTCAAGATCCTGGATTGCCCCGGCAACTATTTCGGAAGCAGATGCTGAACCCCTGTTTATTATAACAGCAAGCGGGATCTTTTCATCAACTGCCGATTTTGTTGTTTTAAAAGCCTCATCGAACTGTTTTACTTTTCCTTTTGTTGAAACAATTTCATTTCCGGTGCCCACAAAAAGGTTCACAATATCCACCGCCTCAGTAAGAAGACCCCCGGGGTTGCTCCTCAGGTCCAGGATAATCTGCCTTGCATTATTGTTTTTCAGTTCGGTCAGCGCCTTCCTGACATCGTCAGTACAATTCTGGGTGAAATTTGTAAATCTTATATATCCTGTGTTGGGATCAATCATCCCAAAATAGGGAACGGACGGTATGACGATTTTCTCTCTTTTGACGGAAAAATCCATTTCTTTTCCATTTCTTTCGATGGTAAGGTTAATTATTGTTCCCGGATTACCTTTAAGCTTTTCACTCACCACATCGGTATCAACTCCTTTAAGTGAGACACCATCGACTTTTTTAAGCTTGTCGCCGGCTTTTATTCCTGCAACGTCAGCAGGAAAATCCTTGTAGACAAGGGAAATGACAACATACTCACCTCCGCCTCTAACAAGCGAACCGATACCTCCATATTTGCCGGTTGTCATAAAAGCCACCTCATCGCCTTCGGATTCAGGATAAAACACAGTATATGGATCAAGGGTCCTGAGCATATTGTCGATCCCTGTTTTAACCAGCTTGTCGGGATTCAGTTCATCAACATAAAATGTATTCAGTTCCCTGAAGAGGGCCAAAAAAATATCAAGGTTTTTAGCGATCCTGAAATCCCTTGTCTCCTGGGTGGAAAGAAATGCAACACTGACCCCTGCGACAATCATAATAACCGCAACAAATGCAAATCGGGCGGAACGTATCTTTTTCATAAAAACGAGCCTTTAAGTATGAAGGGCGAAATTAACAAGAAAATCCGGCAATGGAGCTGGCATTGAAATATTTAAAACAACTTTAACTTTTCTTCTGTTTCTTCATGACATTAGCACAAAGTTTTTCAATCACCTCTCCGACAGACTTTTCCACGACATCATAATCGGCAACAGTAGTGTACCGGTAGATAATTATAAACGTGACCTGAATATTTTCTGATTCCAGCAAACTGTAGAGGATGTATTTCTTTTTACGGTAAGCTTCCCGTATCCTTCTTTTAATAAGGTTCCTGGTGACTGCGAGCCTGAAGCTTTTTTTCGGAACGCTTACTGCGATCTGGGCCGGAGAAGGCAGGCTGATACTGCTGCTGATCCAGACCACTTTAAACAGAGATGTATGTAGAACATTTCCGTTTTCAAATATTTCATCAATCAATTTAGTCCTGCAAAGCCTTTCATTCTTGCCGAATGTCTGCCTTTCACCTATGTTCATCTCAAAATCAATTATCCCCGGAATGCTTCAGAACCTAATGCCGGGGCCGGGGCGAACCGATATGCTGATTATTTGTTACTTGCAGTTTTTGTTATGCTCTTTGAGAAAATCATCAAGAGCCATAGTCATTGAAGGTGCCTTTGGATTGGGTGCGTTTATATCAAGCCTCAATCCTTCGTGCTCGACAGCGCTGGCGGTGGTCGGCCCGAAAGCAGCAATTTTAATATCCCCCTGGACAAAATCAGGAAAATTTTCTTTCAGCGATTTGATGCCGGAAGGGCTGTAGAAAACAAGTAGATCATAATCGAAATCACTGAAATTGGAGAAATGACTGCTTATGGTTTTATAAAGTGTCCCGATAGTGTATTTGATATTGTTCTTATCAAGCACATCAGGTATTTCTGCATTATGAGGTTCGGGAAGAGGTACAAAGAAATTATCATCCCTGTGTTTGATAATTACATCAATAAGATCCTGAAATTTTGCCTTGCCGTGGAAGATTTTGCGTTTTCTGTAAACAATGTATTTTTGAAGATAGAAGGCAACGTTTTCAGTTATGCAGAAGTATTTCATTGTATCCGGAACAACTATCCGGAGTTCACTGCAAATCCTGAAAAAATGATCTATCCCGGTTTTGCTTGTAAAAATTATAGCAGTAAAATCAAGAATATTGATCTTTTGCTGGCGGAAATCCTTTGATGAAACACCTTCGACCTCGACGAAAGGTTTAAAATCAACTTTAAGATTGTATTTTTTTGCCAGATCGAAATATGGAGATTTCGGATTATTCGGCTCTGGCTGCGATACTAAAATCTTTTTTATTTTCAACTTTTTACAGATTAAGTTTTACTTTTCAGGTAACACTTCTCATTATAAATCGAGCCCAGTGAAATATTTCACTAAAATCAGAACTGGTAAAATTTCCAGCGCACAAAGGTACAAAATCAAATACAAAACTGATATATTCCTCTTCACAAAAATTAAAAATAGTCTGAAGACTCTCAATAAATAAAAGATAATCAACACAATGGCTCCAGATAAGAAAAAGACCTGGGGTGGAAGAATAACTGTATAAACCAGTAATATCAACACTGCAAAAACAATAAATGAACTGAATCTGTAAGACTGGTAAACATTAATCAGGTATTCGTTGAACGCCTCGGATTCTCCGCTGAGATTTCCTGCTGCCAGGCATATAAAATGTCTGAACGTGATTGCAAAAATCACGGCGACCAGGGAAATAAGCATAAACAGGAAAGGAGAAATCCCTGCAGGAATAAAATTATACCATTCCGCTGCGCAATATGCGAAAAGCCCGATGACTATGAATGAAATAAAATTCAGAATTGTCGACTGCCAGGTAAACAATGAACCTGTATCGCGTGCTGATGATTCATTAACACCGCGAAAAAGAACAAACCTGGTAAGCTCCGGAAAAATGCTTCTGGTAGTTGTTCTCACAATTAACCATAGATAAGCCGCGAGGAAAATAGTAGCAATTATCCAGTCGTGATGAAGAGGTTTTTGTGGCAGGCCCCTGCCATCTTTAAGGTTGTTTATTATGGTTATCCTCTGTTCATGAGTTACAGGCAGGCTCTTTTCCGCAAACTGATATGGAAAAAATACCGGAGGAAGCTGATCAAGATTTCTAATAAAACTTTGTGAATCATAAAAAGTGAAATCAGCTATGCTATTCCTTGCGCAGACCGATGTGGTATCGGTTATTGAAACTTCAGGCAGAGCTGAGATTTTCTTTTTGATCTTTCCTGAATCGGCATTCCTGATATAGGCAGGAACTTCATCAAGTTTCCGGAATACTGAATCCGGGAGAAGGTTATCAGTACTTATCCGGATAACAAGCTTTGGCCTGATTGTATCCTGTGTCTCGAAGCCCGTTATCATAATCTTTTTGCGGAATAGACCACAAAAGTAATGATAATTAAATTTATCCGGACAGTTTTAAGATTAACAGAATGATCAGAAATAATCGTTCCTGGTACCGGATATGTCTGCAAGGATATTATTTGCCAGCCTGCTTGCCCCGATCCTGAAAAGTTTATTATTCAGCCACTCTACCCCCAGGCAGCTGCCGACGATATTATAGTAGGTCAGGGCATCTGAGGTGGTAACGATCCCGCCGGCTGCTTTGAATCCGACTTTAATACCTGTTTCAGTATAAAAATCCAGTATTGCTCGGCACATTGTAAATGCTGCTTCCGGAGTAGCGGAAACAGATGTTTTACCAGTCGATGTCTTAATGAAATCTGCACCAGCATCCATGGCAATCATTGATGCCTTGAATATCTCCTCATAATCTCCGAGCAAACCGGATTCAACGATAACCTTAAGGTGCTTTTCTCCAACAGCCTCCTTTATTTCACTGATTTCACCGGCAACCATCTCAAAATCATTCCCAAGAAAAGCGCCGACCGGCAGGACAAAATCAATTTCATCTGCCCCTTCATCAACAGCCATCTTGCATTCGGCAACCTTTATGCTTCTGAATGTCTGTGATGACGGAAACGCTCCCGCTACTGATGCTATTTTTACGTTTTTGACACTAAGCTTTTCTTTGACAACGGGAACAAAATTTGGATAAACACATATTGCAGCAACATTTGGAATATTCGTAAACCTGCCAGAAAAGCTATTCACTTTTCCTGTCAGACGCAGTATCTGACTTTTGTTATCAGTTGTGTTCAGACTCGTCAGGTCTATTGAATTCAGGATACTCATCAGAAGATGTTTATCAGGAATTTCTGATGTTATTGAACTTGCTGCTTTCAGGCCTTTCTTAATTTCAGTTTCTGAAGGGCACTGTTTAATAAGTTTTTGATATAGCTTTGTCATTTAACATCTGTTTTTATATCCATCCGCTTTCTAAATGAAAAAAAAGAACGGGTTCAATTTAATGCTTTTTGTTTTCATAATTAATTAATTTATGATTTTAAGTTGCCCGCGGGTAGTTGTTTCTTGCCAGTGAAGCAAAAATACCAAGAACAGACAGAATGGAAAAGATCACAAATCCCAGTCTCATTCCGGATATCAGTCCGGGATAAGTTAAGGGATTGATTGTCTGTTTCCCGATAAAAAGTGCTATAAGCATCATGGCAATACCCATACTAAGCATTTGTCCGACCATTCTCATCGTTCCCACCACTCCTGAAGCTACTCCAAGATGTCGCTTTTCAACCGAGCTCATGATAGCATTGGAGTTGGGCGAAGAGAAAAGCCCGAATCCGATACCCATAAGCAGAAGAAGTGCCACAATTACATATACTGGGGTATCCTCAGTTATAAAGCAGAGACAAACCAGACCGGCTGCAGTAAGCCCCATACCAATTGACGCAATAACACCAGGATTATATTTATCAGACAACTTTCCGGCAAGCGGAGATAAAAGAGTCATAGCTATAGGCTGTGAGATCATTATTAAACCGGCAGTTCTGGCGTCAAATCCTTTGAGGTATTGCAGATAGAGGCTTATGAAGAAACCTGTCGCACTTGTTGCTGAATAATTGATCAGGGCGGCCAAACCTGAAAAGGCAAATATTCTGTTGCGGAGTATCAGGCGGATATCAAAAACGGGGTTTGATCCCCTCTTCTCAAACAGAATAAAAACAACTGCCAGTAAGACGCCAGTGATCAGGCAAATCCATCCTGTCGTCGATGGAAGCCTGGAAAAACCGTACATAGAGGCAAACAATGCTATTCCATAAATCGCTGACCCCCCCCAATCGAATTTCTCTCCCTTTGATTCGGCCCATTCAGCTTTTATTCTGGTCTTTATCAGTATCAGCGACGCTATGCCGAAAGGAACAAGAAAAGCAAATATACTCCGCCATCCGAAATACTGGGTTAGTAATCCTCCGATTACTGGACCGGTGGATAATCCAAGATATACCGCAGTAATATTTATTCCCATTGCCCGGCCTCGTTCCCCGACCGGGAAGACTGAAGTTATAATGGCAAGACTGGTGCCGAAAATCATTGCGCCAGAGATCCCCTGAATGATCCTGAAAATTATAAGCGAAATCAGATTCCGGGAAAAGACAATAAGAAAAGTCGAAATTGTGAATAACAGAATACCAGCCGAAAAAACTTTTTTTCTGCCAATGATGTCAGCCAGCCGCCCGAACGGCAGAAGAAACATTGCCGATGAAAGGATGAAACTGCTTATAACCCATCCAAGTCCGATCGCACTTGCGTTAAGATCTTTGCCTATTGCAGGAAGTGCCAGGTTGACTGCAGAACCCAGAAACGGGGTGAGAAATGCAGCAAACGCAGCGACAATCATGACCGACCGTTTAAATGTCTTTATGTTAGGAATTTCAGGATTTTCTTGCATGGGATTCATTATATATGTTATCTGGCTATTATTACTCCTTCTCCTTTGTATCAATTACTATTGTTACGGGACCATCGTTGACAAGCTCCACCTGCATCATTGCACCAAACTCACCTGTAGCAACCTCTTTACCCAACAGTACTGAAAGCCTGCTGATGAAACTGTTATAAACCGGGATAGCAATATTGGGTTGTGCCGCCCTGATATAGGAGGGCCTGTTTCCTTTTTTTGTTTTAGCGTGGAGAGTAAACTGGCTTATGACCATTAAGCTGCCATGCGTATCAAGAACTGATAAATTCATAACATTGTTGCTGTCATTAAAGATCCTGAGCTGTACTATCTTGCTGCATAGCCACTCGATATCATTCTGATCGTCTGATTCTTCAATTCCCAGAAATACCAGCAGTCCGGGCCCGATTTCAGATTTTATCTGATTATTAATTGAAACGGTTGCCCTGCTCACTCTTTGTATCACAGTTCTCATACCTGCAGTATTTTAGGTATTCAAATATATACAATCAGTTAACAAATCTGCAAAAGGATGTTTTATATTATCTTTGCCGGGTTTTACTTATGTTTCATGGATTTTATCACTATTGTCGCTGTTGCTATTGGATTGTCGTTCGACACGTTTGCTGTTTCCCTTTCCTATGGTGTGATTCAAAACAAGATCATATTCAAAAAGGCAGTCCGGCTTGCCCTTGTGATGGCATTTTTCCAGTCAGGCCTGCTGGTTACAGGCTATTTTTTAGGCTCATTCATCAGCGAAATAATGAGAGCCGCCGACCACTGGGTGGCCTTAATCCTTCTTTCTGTCCTGGGATTTAAAATGATAATTGAGGGATTAAGGAAAAATGAAAAGGAAGAAACAAAGGATTACAGCAATACCATGACATTGATCTCAATGGCAATCGGGACAAGCATTGATGCATTTGCAGTGGGAATAAGCTTTGCTCTTCTGAGCATCAGGATATGGTATTCAGCTATTCTTATTGGAACAGTAACATTCCTGGCTTCAATGACTGCGATAAGGATAGGTAAGTCGGCAGGGGAACGGCTGGGGAATAGGGTTGAGGTAATCGGCGGGCTTATTCTGATTGCAATCGGGGTTAAGATATTCCTGGAACATACTATGGGAGTTTAATTGCCCCCCTGCCCCCCTGAAGGGGGGTTAATACTGATTGTTCTAACCCCGAATACCGGCCCCGCCGTATTATGAGGATGTGCCTGGAACTTTACAATGATCTTTGACTTTCCACGCGAAATCTCTTCCGGGATATCATACTGAACATTTAAAAACTGCCCTTCTTTTTTACCGGAAATATTTTCAGTCGCTATCAGTTTATCATTTACCAGGATATCAAAAGTTTTTGCACCAGGAAATCCTCCCCAGTATTCTACAACAAGTGCAACAGGAATATCTGGTTTTATCTTCATGTCGAAAGAAAACCAGCCGCTTCTTGATTCACGGTTTGTCCGCTCTTTAAATCCACCCGGAGTTGTTTTTTCTCCTTTAAAATTATGATGGCGTTCAGGCTGCATTTCGCCGGGCTGAACAAAATCTATCGTAGCCTCTTTTATCTTCTCTATCCTTTCGAGCTCAGCTTTGTATTCTGCCTGTCTTGTGTTCCAGCCCTCCTCGTTGAAGATATCCCAGTAAACTGAATATCTCCTGTTGTAGAATGAATAAAAAGGCTTCATTACCACATCACGTGGTTTACCAGTATTATCCGTTACAAAAGTGTTCACCTTTCCTTCAACCGGCTTCATCCATGCTGAGGGATCCCTTTTTTCTGTCATAAACACCGGAACATACATCGGATCCTTTGATGTGGAATCATCCAGTAGTCCAAGGTCTCCGGCCAGCAGAAGGGGACCATACATTACAGCCACCCTGCTGCTGTCGTCGGGCATTGATTCGAGCCTGAGTGAAAATGGTAGTTTTACTTCAAGGATGTCGCCCGTCTTCCAGGTTCTTTCAATAATGACAAAGCTTTCCGGGTCCTGATTTACCTGTTTTCCTTTTCCATTGATCAGAACCTCTACCCCATTTCTGGCCCAGAAAGGATAGCGGACTTTTACAACAAGCTTAACCGGATTTTCACTTGTAAATTCAAGAGTTGATCCCTGTTCCTCGGGATAGTTTGTTCTCTGGACAATCTTCAACCCTTTTTCCTTCCAGTTAAGCTCTGATGCGATATACTGAAAAATATACAATTCATTTTCACTGTGATAATAAATATTCCTGCCGTATTTTGAATGGTTTTCCATGCCTGTTCCGATACAACAGGTAAAATCCTCCGGATCCTGAAAAGCCTTGAATCCACCCATGTCAAGGGACAGGTTGTAAACTACATATCCGTCTTCAGGATTCTGGGTAGCGAGAATATGATTAAACAACGCTCTTTCATAGAAATCGGCAACTTTTGCCGAAGCTTCCCATTCAAAAAAATGCTCGGAAAGCTTCAACATATTGTACACGTTGCATGATTCTGTTGTTCCGTCATCCAGCCGGTTTCTCAGTTTGTCAGCCGCCCCGAAATATTCATTGTCGCCGTTACCGCCGGTAACGTACGAGTGATGATTTACAACCCTGTCCCAGAAAAACTCAGCTGCTTTTCTGTCTGAAGTGTCTCCTGTAAGCTCATAGACTCGGGACAGGGCAATCAGTTTCGGGATGTTTGTATTTGCATGTTTTCCAGGAAGAACATCCTTTCCTGCTTTCAATGAATCGAGGAATGACTTCTGATAAAAGATCCCTGAGAGCTTCAGATATTTTTCATCTTTCGTGTCAGCATAGAGGTCCGCGAAAGTCTCGCTTATCCCGCCATATTCACATCGAAGCATTTTTTGTACCTGCTCATCATTCAATGGAGAAATAATGCTTTCGATCCAGCCGGCAAACCGTTTTTCGATCTCAAGAGCATTCTGGTTTCCACATAGCTGGTATGCATCCCTTAAGCCTGCAAGAACTTTATGGTGTGTGTAAAACGGAGACCAGATACCGTTGAGGTCAAATCCCTGCGAACGAATATCACCTTTTGCAACCTCCTCTTCAAATATCTTTTTCCCGTTTGTGAATGCTCCGATATACCCGTCGCCGTCTGCTTCCTGTAGTTTGCCAAGTTCATTCACAATATAATTGACCCGTTTCAGGAAAAGAGTGTTGCCGGTTGCCTGGTACATCATTGAGCAGGCGCTCAGGTAATGCCCAAGGCTGTGACCGGCCAGCATTTCGTTTTCCCATCCCATGTAATGTTCAGCTTTTGGTTCCAATCCGGCTTCAATGTAAAATTTTGCCAGAAGCCTGTCAGGCTCGTAATTCAGCAAGGTTTTAACATCCAGTTCCATTGCATGTTTAAAAGGTCCGTCAAGAAGCCTTACTTCAGACAGGGAGAAAGGCAATGCAGCAAAATCAACCACCTCTGGTCCGTTTGTACTTATCCTCTCTTCCCGTGGCGAATTGCATGCAGAAACAGCCAGAATCAAAACAGAGCAGAAAAATAATATCCTGATTTTTCTTTCCATAACATTAAAAAATAAGTGTAAAGGACACACGTAATAAATATATGAAAAATATAAAGCTCAGATCGGTATCATAAACCTTTCCCTGTTTTCAAATACGGCCATCTCTGCATATCCGGCACTTCTCAGAAGTTCATAGGCTTCATCAAAATGCTGTGCCACCCTCGAAGGCATATGAGCGTCCGAATTGACACACACAGGTACATTTTCTTCCCTGAAGATCCTTAGATATTTCCTGTCGGGATAGAAATCACCTACAGGCCTGTTCCTTCCGTTTGTATTGATTTCAAAGGCAACATCATGAATTTTAAAGCTTCTTGCCAGGTTCCTGTAGAGATTCTCTGGATCAGAAGACGGTTTAAATCCATATATTCTTATCAGGTCACAGTGGGCAATTATATCAAAAAGGCCAGATGCGGCAGCAGCGGTCACCTTTTCAAAATATATTTCAAACAAACTATCAATATTCTTTCCGTCATAGAATTCGGGCCCCATGTCAACAGCGGAATCGCCTAAATAATGCACTGACCCTATGGCATAATCAAGCTTTGTTTTGTTCAGGAGTGAATAGATCCCTTTTTCTTTTCCGGGAAAGAAATCGACTTCAAGACCTTTCCTTACCTTAATGCTGGTAACATTCCGGCTAAGATTATCAATATATTTCAGGTAAGGTTCAACATCTGAAGCGATCATGCTCCAGTCGAGCGATTCCCTGAAAAGTGTCAGATGCTCTGAAAAACCGATTTCTTTTAATCCGGCAGCAACCGCAGGTGCGATGTAATCCTCAGGGGCAGCTCTTCCATCGCTGAACGATGAATGTATATGATAATCAGTCCTGTAAATCATTTTACTTTAATAAGTTACATGTCCAGAAAATCGTCTGTTCAAAGTAGGTCCAAATTTCCAAATAAAACAAATAATGCGATATTAAAGTAATCGGGAAAATCATAACTTTGTAAAAAACTCACGGAAGTGGATAAAAAAACCAGCATATGCATCTGTGAACATTGTGATTTCAGGGACGTAGTGTTTTCGACACTCGATGATCAGAGTATCCAGGAATTATGCAACCATAAAGAGGAGCACTCATACTTTAAGGGTGAAATAATTAATCACGAAGGTGAGAGAATTACTGATTTCAAGTACCTCAAATCCGGACTGGTCAAGCTTTTCAGGAGGACGGCAACTGGTGAAGAGCAGGTAATTACTATAACCAGGCCATTCGAATTTGTGAGCAACATGAGCATTTTTTCGGATGAGAAATATAAATATTCCGTTTCAGCTCTCGAAGACTCTGTTGTCTGCACTGTAAATCTGGATTTTATCAAAAGCCTGTTCCTGAAAAATGGCGGATTTGCCAGTAATCTGCTGACCAAGATCTCAACTATAAGCGATAAAATTATTGGCCAGACCCTGGATATAAGACAGAAAAACCTGGCCGGACGAGTGGCATTTGTTCTGTTGTATTTCATGAAGGATATTTACAAGTCAAGGGTTTTCGATATTCCGGTATCACGAAAAGAGATCGCTGATTATATAGGAATGAGCACGGCAAATGTAATCAGAACCCTTTCGGATTTTAAACGCGATGATATTATCAGGGTGTTCGGGAAAACTATTGAAATAGTGAATATTGAAAAACTTGAAATAATATCCAAACGAGGATAAGCCCCCCATCCCCCCTAAAGGGGGGTAAAATAGAAAACCCCCTTTAGGGCGCAGGGGGCTAACTAATTTATGAGAAGCAAACTTTTTATTTCAGGAATTCTTTTGATTTCCACCTTACTTTCAGCTCAGCCCGGCAGCCCGGGATCGGCTTCAAACAAGAAAAATAAGTCAGAACAATATACACTCTCCGGATTCAGACATGGGGTCAGCTTCTTCCCAAAAGTAAAACTTCCCGGCGTTCAGTATGAATCAACTGATACGCTTGGATTTGATCGGTACCATTCTCTCGATGTTATTTACTCCTGGCTCAGGAAATGGGAAAAAGATTTTCCTGATCTTGTTGATCTTTATGAGATCGGGAAAAGCTTTGAGGGAAGGCCCATTTTGCAGATTACAGTAACAAATAAGAAAACCGGAAAAGACACAGATAAGCCTGCAGCCTTTTTTGAGGGAGGAAGGCACAGCGGCGAAATCACAAGTTCGGAATGCGTTATGTGGATGGCTCAGTATCTTCTTATGAATTATGGAAAGGATGCGGATGTTACTCATCTCCTCGATACAAAAACGGTCTATTTAAAACCAGTTAATAATCCCGACGGACATAACCTTTACCTGAACACATCTCAAAGCAACAGAAGTACGGTGAGGCCCGAAGATAATGACGGTGATTCACTTCTTGATGAAGATGCCCCGGAAGATCTTGACAATGACGGAATGATCCTTACAATGAGATGGAAGGATGAGAAGAAAGGAAACCTCATTCCTGATCCGAAAGATTCCACAGGAAGGATAATGAAGCGGGTTCCCGCCGGAAAGGGAATTTATCTTTCATCTTCGGAGGGGATCGACAATGACAGCGATGGCCGGATAAATGAAGACGGGATAGGAGGACTTGATCTTCACAGGAATTATCCTGAAAACTGGCGGCCCGAAACAGAACAGACAGGTCGCGGCTATACTCAGGGCGGAGCTGGGGAGTTCCCGTTAAGCGAACCTGAAACAAGAGCTGTCGTTAATTTCCTGCTGAGTCACCCTAATATTTCTGTCGTTAATTCCATGGACACCAGCGTGCCTATGCATCTCAGGCCGCCTTCCACCTCACCTTCCAAGGAAAGAATGTATCCGGAGGACCTTGCCTGGTATAAGATTTTCGATGATATCGGGAAGAAGATTACCGGTTATAAAAAAGCTGGCGATGTGTATGACGATTATGGAAACGGATCTCCTCTATTTGGTCACGGTCCTGATTTCGGATACTGGTATTACGGAGCAATCTGGTATGGAGATGAGATTTGGAACGGGGCAAGATTCAAAGATTACAACAACGACGGTGACACAAACCAGCTCGACATTCTTAAATGGGATGATGAAGAGAATGACGGAGCCGGGTTCATTGAATGGAAGCCGGCTAAGCATCCTGTCTACGGAGATGTGGAAATCGGCGGATTTAACCTGAAATTCTTCTCCCAGAATCCTCCTGCAAAGCATCTTGAACCCTGGGTAAGAAATGAAGGTTTGTTCAATATTGAGATGGTAAAGTACCTTCCTGAACCTGGCTGGGCAAATGTTGAAACAAAAAAGATCAAAGCATATAAAACAGATTCTGCAGATTACCAGCTTAAGATCAGCATAATTAACAGAGGGAAGCTGCCTACAGCGTTGAAACAGGCTCATCTGGTAAAAATAGTCAGGGAAGACAGGATTGAGCTGGAATTTGATACAACAGGATCAGTTACAGGTAAGCCTGGTTTTAAAGTAGTTGAAGAAAAGAAAAAAACACCGGGAAGGTCGGGCAGAGGTATGTTTGATGATATGGAAGGACCATCTCTACCTGTCACGGCAACAAAGAATATTCCCTTCACGCAGGGCGGTTCGGTTACGGATGCTGTCTTTATTGTAAGGCTTTACAACCGACAGGAGCTTAAGGGGAAGGCTCGCATGATTTCTACCAGGGGAGGCGTCCTGAAAGACAAGGAATTTTTGATCAAATAAATATTTAATCAGGATAATCAATGAAAATGGAAATAGACAGAGTCAGGGATATTCCCCGCAGGAAATTCCTGGAAATGAGCCTGAAGGGAGGAGTTCTCATTGCAGCAACGCCGGCCCTTTTAACCCAGCTGGTATCATGCAGTAAAGGGGTTAAAGCATCCTCCGGATTGGATCTTGACAGGGAGACACTTGCAAAAGTCATTGCAAAAGCCCTGGAAAAGGGTGGTGATTTTGCTGATGTTTATCTTGAAAACAGGATCTCGCGTCAGATAGTTATGGAAGAATCGAGGTTTAAAAGCGGCCTTTATGGTATCAGTCAGGGTGCCGGGGTGAGAGTTATTTCAGGAAATAAAACAGGATATGCCTATTCTGATGAATTGACTGAAGAGAAACTTCTGAGAGCTGCAGAAGTTGCCTCATATGTAGCTACAAACGGAAATAAAATTTCTCCGGTGGGGATTTCTGTAACCAGCCGTCCATCATTTATCACAGTTCAGCAGCCTCTTGGGGAGATAGCTGATGATAAAAGAATTGAGATCGTAAGAAGGGCCGATCAGGCTGTAAAAGAGTATGATCCAAGGATAAAAATGGCCAGGATTGATTATAGTGATGAGGTAAGAAGCAGAGTCATAGCTAACAGTGAAGGCGTCTATCTGAAAGATGAACTGCCTCTTTTGTTCTTCATAGTCCAGGCTATGAGCGATGACGGCAAGACAAGACATATGTCGCGTGAAAGATTGAGCCGGCATTCAGGTTTTGAGA
>Ga0315295_10000337_pt1 | contig 39751 bp, 38 predicted proteins | sample YL17G14_0_MG_FD_204453 | JGI IMG/M metagenome (GOLD analysis project Ga0315295, IMG submission 204453) | Sediment microbial communities from Yellowstone Lake, YNP, Wyoming, USA - YL17G14_0 | ecosystem: Environmental > Aquatic > Freshwater > Lake > Sediment | place: USA: Wyoming | collected...
CGGCCCCACGGGGATATTTTTTCCTTTGGCATAACGGATGAAATCGGAGACAATCAGGAAGTAACCGGCAAAACCCATCTTCTGGATCATGCCCAGTTCTTCTTGCAGACGGTGGGGGTAAGAATCTGTCGGCCAGGCCCGAAGTTGCTTATCTGTCTTCATCTCCGCCAGGCGTTCCTCCAGTCCTTGGCGGGCGGATTTCTCCAAAAAGGAGTCCAGGGTTTCTCCGTCCGGAACTCGAAACTCCGGGAATTTCAGCTCGTTCAGCTTCAGTTCCAGGTTGCAGCGCTCGGCAATCTCCACGGTGTTCCGCAAGGACTCCGGGCAGTACGCGAATAGCTCCTCCATTTCTTCCGCCGAACGGAAGAAAAACTCTTCGGTGGAGAACTGCATGCGGTCCACATCCCGCAGCGTCTTCCCGGTCTGGATGCAAAGAAGAACTTCATGGGCTTTCGCGTCCTCTCTTCTCAAGTAGTGGCAGTCGTTTGTAGCCACCAGCGGCAGAGAGAGCTCTTTGGAAATTTCCATCAAGCCGGCATTCACTTTCTTCTGATCAGAAATTTTATTCTCCTGAATCTCCAGGTAGAAACGCCGGTCGGGAAAGATCGATTTCAATTCCGCAGCCGCTTGCAGGGCTTTGTCCTTGTCCCCGTTGGCTAGAAAGAAGGGGATTTCTCCTTTCAGGCAGGCACTGAGAGCGATTAAACCTTCGTTGTATTTCTGCAATAATTCCTTGTCCACCCGCGGGCGGTAATAGAATCCCTCGAAATACCCCGCGGACACGAGCTTCATCAAGTTCCGGTACCCAACCAAATTCTTGGCCAGAAGAATCAAGTGGAAAGAAGCTTCGGAAATCCCCCGGGAGGTCTTTTCCCAGCGGCTCCCGGGAGCGACATAGACTTCACAGCCGATGATGGGCTTGATCCCGTTTCGTTCCGCCTGCTGGTAGAATTCGATGACCCCGAACATGGAGCCATGATCGGTAACCGCCAGAGCGGGCATGCGATAAATCTTGGCCTGCTTGAAGAGCTCTTCCAGACGGATGGCGCCGTCGAGAAGGCTGAATTGAGTATGCAAATGCAGATGGACAAAGTTCGCGTGTTTCATAAGAAATGCCTAGAATGCCTGAAATGCGCTTAAATGCCTTAAGTGCCTAGAGTACCTTAAGTTAAATAGAAGGTTTTTTTACGCCTCACGCCTTGCGACTTACGCCTTGCGGCTTTTTATTCCCATTCGATCGTGCTGGGGGGTTTGGAAGAAACATCATAAACCACCCGGTTCACGCCCTTCACTTCATTGATCACCCGACTGGAGATGGTTCCCAGAAGCTCCGCCGGCAACGGCACCCAGTCAGCCGTCATTCCATCTAAACTCTCCACGACTCTCAGGGCCACGACCCGTTCATAGGTGCGCTCATCTCCCATCACTCCCACCGTGCACACGGGAAGGAGAACCGCAAAGGACTGCCAGACTTTCGCATACCATCCCGAACGGCGCATTTCCTCCTCGACGATCGCATCCGCTTTGCGCAGGATGGCCAAGTCCTCTTGGGTCACGGCTCCCAAAATGCGCACAGCCAATCCGGGACCGGGGAAAGGCTGACGCTCGATCAGTTCTCGGGGCAGGCCGATTTCTTTCCCCACCTGGCGTACTTCGTCCTTGAAAAGCTCCCTCAGCGGCTCAATCAGCTGGAGATGCATCCGTTCGGGAAGGCCGCCCACGTTGTGGTGGCTCTTGATCTTGGCCGAAGGTCCCCGAAAAGAAGTGGACTCGATCACATCGGGATAGAGTGTCCCTTGGGCTAAAAAGGTGACCCCGCCGATTTTCCGGGCTTCCTTTTCAAAAAGAAAAATGAACTCGTTCCCGATGATTTTTCTCTTCTCCTCCGGGTCAACCATCCCGGCCAATTTTCCCAAGAAAATTTCCGCCGCCTCCACGGTCTTCAGGTTCAATCCCAGATGCCGACCGAAGAGTTCCTGCACCTTCCGGGCTTCGTCCTGGCGCAGCAGCCCATTGTCCACGAAGATACTCGTTGAACGATTCCCCACAGCCCAATGCAGAAGAACGGCTACGACCGACGAATCCACTCCGCCGCTGAGAGCACAAAGCACCCGCCCCTCCCCAACCTCCTCTTTCAAGGAACGAACCGTCCGGGTAACGAAGGATTCCATCGTCCAGTCGGCGGCGCATTGACAGATGCGGAAAAGAAAATTCTTCAGGATTTCTTTCCCCAGCGGCGTGTGGACGACTTCCGGATGAAACTGGACCCCGAAGGCTTTGATTTCTTCGCTCTTGATTGCCGCCACGGGGGAATTGGCCGAATGGGCGATCGCCCGGAACCCAGGCGGAGGAACCTCAATTCTGTCTCCGTGGCTCATCCACACCTGAACCGGGGCTCCATGATCGAGACCCGCGAAAAGGTCCTCACTGTCGTCGATGAAGAGCTCGCTCCGGCCGTACTCGCGCTGCAGCGACCTCCCCACCTTTCCGCCGAGTACATGGGTCATGAGTTGCATGCCATAGCAGATGCCTAACGTTGGGATCCCCATCCGGAAAAGCTCCGGTGGATTCAGGGGAGCTCCTGCTTGGTACACGCTCGCTGGCCCGCCGGATAGGATGATTCCTTTCGGGCGGAAAGCCCGGGCCACTTCTAAGCCTACATGGAAAGGATGAATCTCGCAGTACACATGACATTCCCGCACCCGGCGGGCAATCAACTGAGTCGTTTGCGAACCATAGTCCAGGATTAAAATTCGGCCTTGAAAATCTTGCCCGATCATAGCTTAAAATTCTGTAAAAGGATTCTCCGCCCCTACGCTGTAATTCGGTGCTTCTTTGGTAATGATCACGTCGTGCACGTGGCCTTCTCGCAAACCCGAGTAGGTGATGCGGGTGAACTGGCTTTTTTTCTGCAATTCTTTCAAGTTCCGGGATCCCAGGTAGCCCATTCCTGCACGCAGGCCACCCAAAAGCTGATAGATGCTGGAGGATAGGGGCCCCTTGTAAGGGACTCGCCCTTCGATTCCTTCGGGTACGAGTTTGATATCCTCTTCTACCTCACCCTGATAATAGCGGTCTTTGCTGCCGCTTTTCATGGCCTCGATGGAGCCCATCCCCCGGTAGATCTTATAGCTCCGCCCCTGGTAGAGCACCATCTCTCCCGGGCTCTCGTCCGTCCCGGCGAAAAGGCTTCCGATCATCACCGAGTCCGCGCCTGCGGCCAGAGCCTTGGTGATATCCCCAGAGAACTTAATGCCCCCGTCGGAGATGAGCGGGACGTCGTAACGCTGAGTTATCTGGGCGCTCTCCTGGATGGCCGTAATCTGCGGAACCCCCACGCCGGCAATGACCCGGGTCGTACAGATAGACCCCGGCCCCACTCCCACCTTCACTGCGTCCGCCCCAGCCTTGATCAGGGCTTCCGCGCCATCTGCTGTAGCCACATTGCCCGCTATGAGCTGACAGTTGGGGAAAACCCGCTTCGTATCCCGGATGGCCTCCCCTACGCCCCGGGAATGGCCATGGGCTGTATCGATTACGATGACATCGGCGCCAGCACGGAGCAGGGCTTCCACGCGGACTTCCCGGTCTACGGATACGCCCACTGCGGCTCCCACCCGCAGCCGGCCCAGGTTATCTTTGCAGGAATTGGGGTATTTAATGGTCTTCTCGATGTCTTTGATGGTGATCAGGCCTTTGAGGTTGTTATGCTCGTCTACGACCAGGAGTTTCTCAATACGGTTCTTGTGCAGAAGTCGCTTGGACTCTTCGAGGGTGATGCCCACGGGTGCTGTTACCAGATTCTCTTTGGTCATCACTGCTGCAATGGGCTGGTCTAACCGGGTCTCAAACCGCAGATCACGGTTGGTCAAAATTCCTAACAGTTTCCCCTGCCGGGTTACCGGCACTCCGGAGATGCGGTACTTCTTCATGATTTCCAAGGCTTCATAGATTTTCTGATCCGGGTCCATGGTAATCGGGTCGACGATCATTCCGCTCTCGGACTTTTTCACTTTGTCCACTTCTGCTGCCTGAGCGGGTATGGACATGTTGCGATGGATGACCCCAATTCCCCCTTCTCTGGCCATCGCGATCGCCGTTTGAGCTTCTGTTACCGTATCCATTGCGGCGCTGATCAGAGGAATATTCAGCCGGATGGTTCGGGTCAGGTTGGTCGATACTTCGACCTCCCGGGGGAGGACCCCAGATTCGGCCGGGATGAGCAGGACATCATCAAAAGTAAGACTCTCTGGGATCTTCTCGGGCACCATCTCCGACTCCTTGTCGATTGGGGAAAAACAAAGCTGTTAAAATACTCTATTATGGCCAAACTTGGATGTCAAGAATGGAAAAAAGCCTCGCCCCTGCACTTTTGAATTTACCCTTTATTGTGGCCCGGTTGGAAGGGCGGAGAGCGTCTGCATTCCGAGATTAAATTTAGAGGGATCATTCCTCCGGATTCCATGGAAAGACCCGCGCTTCATTCAGCCGAGCCATACGCCCTTCCATCAGGGTCCGGCAATCTCTTTGATCTCCAGGCGGGTAGGCGCTTCGCTCATCGCCCCACCTTGGGCCACAACGAAAGATGAAACGTAAAGGGGATATTTCGGAAGGGAGAAAACGTGGAGAATTTTATTTCTTAGGGAATTCGAGAAATCCCATCCAGCAGAACCCCTTCTAACAAGCCCGAGTCAACTACAACTAACGTTTCCAAGTCAAAAGCTTCCAAAAGATTCAAAACGACCACCGACCCGGCAACAATCAAGTCTTCTCGTCCCTTCTCCAGACCGGGAACATTTCGCCGCTCCCGGAGAGGAAGGGATCGAAGGTAGAGATAGATTTTCTCCAGATCCGGGCGCCTGATTCGATGACCGCTAATTTTTTGGGGATCATAAACCTGAAGGCCCTGATCGATAGCCGCCAGCGTGGTCATGGTACCTGCCGTACCCAGAAGATGGGGATGGAGGTCCTCAAACGGAAGGCCCTCTCTTTCGAACCATTCACGAATTTCCCTCAATACTCTCCTGGCAGACGTCTCCAGGTACTCCAGCTCCTCGGGCTGCGGTGGATCGTTCCTTAGAAATTTTTCAGCCAGGGCGACTACTCCTAAAGGGACACTCCGGATCCCTTTGGGTTCGTCTCCTTCGACCCAGAGGATTTCCGTAGACCATCCTCCTACATCCGCGACCATCCGGGTAAGGGTTTTGTCCGTTAGAGAACCGAGTACCCCTTTCAGCATCAGGCAGCCCTCCTCTTCCCCGGAGACCAGACGAAGAGAGAGGCCCGTGCGTTCAAAGACGCGCTGAATAAAGACTTTACCGTTCTTCGCCTCGCGCAAGACTCCGGTGGCAACAGCAAAGGTGCCCTTCACCCTCTCCTTCTTCAGCAAATCAGCGAAGACGGAGAGAGTTCCCAGGGTCCTTTCCATGGCGGCTTCATCCAGCTCCCCTTCCTTTGAAAAATTTCCCCCCAGGCGGGTCACGCTTCTTTCTACTCTCAGGGGCTGAATCTTTCCCCCTTCTACCCTCTCAGCGAGAAGGAGGCGCACGGTGTTCGAGCCAACGTCTAAAGAGGCATACCGCGGCATGGACATTGCGTAATTATTGAACTGGGCTCAGGGGCCAGGAGGGAAGGAAAAAAAGTTGGGGAAAGCTCTCACCCGCGCTTTCCAAAAATTTGAGGATCGTTTCCTGTAATAGAAGGTCGAGAAGAGAAAATCTTTTTTTCTCCGGATAAATGACCTCAGGCTCACCTTTGATTCCAGCCATCTTGGCGGCCAGGGCGATGGTGTCTTGAAGGTTCCCCAGCTCATCTACCAACCCCAGAGTTTTGGCCTGATCGCCCGAGAAAATCCTTCCATCCGCCAGGCTCCGAACTTTCTCCAAGGGGAGGTTTCTTCCTTCAGCCACTGCCCGAATAAACTGCTCGTGAACGCTATCCAGCACACCCTGGAGCAGCTTTTTTTCTTCCTGGGTCATTTTCCGGAGGGGGGAGGCGATATCCTTATGCTTGCCGCTCTTGATCACTGTAGAACGCAAGCCGAGCTTTCGAAACAACTCTTCCACGTTTAAACTCTCCACGATCACGCCGATAGAGCCGGTGATGGAGCCGGGGTTGGCCAGAATCCTATCTGCGGCACAAGCAATGTAATACCCCCCGGAAGCGGCAACAGAACCCATCGAGACCAAAACTTTCTTCTCTCGTTGGACTTTTTTTACCTCGGCATGGATCTCCTGCGCCGGGCCCACCCCTCCGCCTGGCGAATCGATTCGCAACACGATAGCTTTGACTTGTTCATTCTTACGGAATTTGATTAACTTTTCGACGACGGGTTGGGGATCAATGATGACCCCCTTGATCTCGACGATGGCAACCTTCTCATCCCCCCACAGGCTCTCTTCCCGACCTGTAAAATAGGACAGGACCCAGACGCTGATAAAAAAAAGACTGAGCAGGACGCCGAAGACCAGGATTCCCAAAAGCAGAGGGTGTTTCTTCATCTGCGGATTATCGTTCCCGGAGGTTATCAGCTTCGCGCGCCCTCTTCTCCAGACCCTCTTTTAGCATCCGACCAAAGTCGGAGGTATCGTCATAGTAAGCGGTAGAAGGCTCCTTCCGCGGAGGATGCGCTTGGTACCGGTCTATATCCTTGATGGACAGGCCGATTTTATGCCGTTTCGGGTCTACATTGATAACCACCGCTTGGATTTCATCCCCCACCTTGGTCACTTCTGTGGCATTTTCCACTCTCTGGTGGCTGAGCTCGGAGATATGAACCAAGCCCTCGATTCCAGCCTCAATCTCTACAAAAGCGCCAAATTTCGTGACATTCGTTACCTTACCCTTGATCATCTGTCCTATCCTGAACCGATGGTGGACGTCGTCCCAGGGGTTCTTCTGAATCTGTTTAATGCCCAAAGAGAATCGCTGGTTTTCCTTATCGATGTTCAGGACAATGGCTTGAACTTCCTGGCCTTTTTTGAAAACCTCCGAGGGATGCTTCAGACGTTGAATCCAGGAAATATCCGAGATGTGAACCAAACCATCGATCCCCTCGTCGATTCCTATGAAGATGCCGAAATCGGTGATATTCTTAATCCGGCCCTGAATTTTTGTTCCCACCGGATAGTGCTCGGCAATGGTATCCCAGGGATTCAGGGTGGTCTGCTTTAGGCCGAGGGAAATACGCTTTTGGCCCTGATCTGCATCCAAGACCATCACTTCTACTTCGTCTCCTGCCGATAAAATCTTGGAGGGATGCCGGACCCGTTTCGTCCAGGACATTTCAGAAACATGAACCAAGCCCTCTACCCCCTCTTGAAGCTGCACGAAAGCCCCGTAATCTGTGATCGAGGTTACTTTTCCTTTTACCCGCGCTCCCACGGGGAACTTCTCGACGACATTTTCCCAAGGGTCGGGGAAAGTCTGCTTCAGTCCCAAAGACAAGCGCTGGTGCTCGCGGTCAAACTGCAGGACTTTGACCTTGATCTTCGTACCAAGGGTAAGGACATCCGAAGGATGGTTAATCCTTGCCCAGGACATATCTGTAATATGCATCAGCCCGTCGATTCCTCCGAGGTCAACGAACGCGCCATAATCCGTGATATTCTTGACCACCCCTTCCACGAGCTGCCCTTCTGCTAAGTTCTCCAAGGTTTTCTGCCGCAGGGACTCCCGTTCCTTCTCCAAGAGAATGCGTCGGGATAAGACGACGTTCCCTCGCCTGCGGTTCAGCTTGATGATTTTAAATTTAAAAGTGCTGCCAATGAGCTTTTCTAAATTGCGAATCGGGCGAATGTCGATTTGAGAGCCCGGCAAAAAAGCCTGGACTCCAATATCTACTGTAAGGCCACCCTTAATTCGGGAAACAATCTTCCCCTCGATGACTTGGTCTTGGTTCCAGGCGCGGCTGATTTCCTCCCAGAATTTAAATTTATCCGCCTTCTCCTTGGACAGGCTAACCATGCCAATTTCCGATTCTTTTCTTTCTACATACACGTCGATGAAGTCGCCGACGGCCACCGCCGGGCTGCCTTCCTTCGTGAGAAATTCGCGCAGAGAAACTTGACCCTCGGATTTAAATCCTATATCAACCGTTACGAATTCTGGTCCAATATGGATCACTCGTCCGTGAACCACTTCTCCTTCTTGAACCTCGTGCAGGCTCTCTTCATAAAGGTCTTTGAAGCTTTCCCCTTCATCGGTTTTGGCTTTGGCTTCGGTTTTCTCTTCGCTTCCCTCTTTCGGAGGACCATCCTCCATTCTCCCGCTAATAAGCTCTTCCTCGTCTACTGACATTCAATACCCCCTCGGCCTTATTCCTTGCAGCATAAAGATGTCATTATAGCATGATTTCCAAAAATCACAACATAATTAAAATCTTAAATGTTTCCCGATAGAAACGAAACCCGACGATAAATCCTTTTTCATCGCTGCGAACCCTTTTTGATGACCTCCAAGATTTTCTGCACGACGTCTTCGGGGGTCAATCCTGTGGAGTCGATGGCCTGAGCATCTGGGGCCGGACGAAGCGGGGCCAATTCCCGCAGGGAATCTTGTTCATCCCTCTCCTTCATTTCCCTTTCCACCCCCTCCAGGTTTACGGAAAGGCCTTTGGAGACCAATTCCCGGTGACGCCTGCGGGCTCTTTCCCCCGGTTCAGCGTTTAGAAAGAATTTGTATTTTGCTGAAGGAAAAACCACCGTACCGGTGTCCCGGCCTTCCGCTACCACCTTTCCTTTCGCCCCAATTTCCCGCTGGAGACGAACCATCGCCTGTCGAACAGGGCGTTTCATCGAGACGGTAGACGCCATCCATCCGATTTCTGGCTCCCGAATCTTCTCGGTCACGTCTTCCCCCTGGCAGATTATTCGTTGCTCTTCCCCATCTTCCCCCCGGAAAAAAATTCTCAGCTTCTGGCACAATCGGTCTAAAGCTACTTCATCTACCGGGTCGATACCTTCTTGTTTGGCGCAGAGGGCGACCGCCCTATACATCGCTCCAGTGTCCAGGTAAAGGTACTTAAGCCGGCGGGCCAGCATCTTGCCAACCGTGCTCTTCCCGGCTCCCGCCGGCCCGTCGATGGTAATGATTTCCGCTCCCTCTTCCTTTTCTCTCCTCCGCTTCATCCTGTCCTTAGCCTTGACTTTCCATTTCCGGGGAATTCATTTTTCTGCCTTCTTAACCCATCCAAATGAAAAAATCAATTGGTTTTTCCGGATGATCTGATTTGCCATCTCGAAAAACTCCTTGGAAAAATACAGAAGAAAGGTTATGATGATCAGAGATTCTTCGAGCCCGTCATCCCCAAATATCTGGCCCCTGCCGATGGGGAGGAAAGGTATCGGGAAGCGGGCCAGGGCATGGCTGCGCACGGTCATACCTCCTGGACTGGAAAAGGAGAGGATAACGGAACTCGCTGAAGCTATGGCCAATCGTTCTCGGAATCATCCCCTTCTTTTTTGTCCCCCCGTTCCTGGCCCTCGGCTCAATCGTTTCTAAAATGAATCCCTTAATAGATTTTCACAACCGAAGAATCAATTATCTGCGGATTTCGATCACAGACCGTTGTAACCTCCGGTGTTATTATTGCATGCCCAAAGAAGGGGTTTCCCAGTTCGGCCATACCGAGATTCTACGGTATGAGGAAATCTTGCGTCTGGCTGAACTGGCCGTGAAGAGAGGCATCACCAAGATCCGCATCACCGGGGGAGAGCCATTGGTGCGCAAGGGCGTTGTTTCGCTCATCCACCAGCTCTCCCACCTCCGGGGCATCCAAGACCTGTCCATGACCACCAACGCAATTCTTCTCGAAGAATTCGCCCCGGCCCTTTTCCAGGCCGGGTTGAAAAGGGTGAATGTCAGCATGGACTCCCTGAGGCCGAAAAAGTATCGAGAGATTACCCGCGGGGGGGATCTGGCCAAAGTATGGGCGGGGATCGAGGCAGCCAAACAAGCAGGCATCTCTCCCATCAAGATCAACGTCGTGGCCATCACGGGGTTTAATGATGGGGAGGTCCTGGAGTTTGCCCGGTTGACGATGAAAGACCCCTATCAAGTCCGCTTCATTGAATTCATGCCCATCGGGGTTACGAATGAATGGAGGCCCGAGCGTTACCTTTCCTCCGGGGAGATCAAACGACGAATTGAATCCTCTTCCCCCCTGATCTCATTGGATAACGGAATCAATGGCCATGATGGGCCGGCACGACTTTTTAAACTTCCCGGGTCGGTTGGGGAGATCGGGTTTATCAGCCCCATCAGCGATCATTTCTGTGGAGCCTGTAATCGTCTGCGGCTCACGGCTGATGGAAAACTGAAAACCTGCCTCTTCGCAGAGGAAGAGACCGACTTGAAGGTACTGCTGCGTTCTGGTTGCAGCGATGAGGAATTGGAAAGGAAGCTGGATGAAGCCATCTCGAAAAAACCTCTTCGTCATGAAGCCTCCGGGGGGGTGATGAAGAGATGCCACCGGCCCATGGTGAAGATTGGCGGTTGAGGCGCGGAAGGGACTGTTTCATCCCTGAACCATGAAATTAAAAGATATCTTCCTATCCGCTCTTTCCGGCTTTCTCCTGATCCTGGCATTCCCCAAATTCAACCTCGAGATTTTGGCCTGGGTTGCCTTCATCCCCTGGCTATGGGCCATAAATAAGAAAACCCCTTCCCAGGCTGCAACCCTGGGTTTGATTGCCGGCCTGGTCTTCTTTACCGGCCTTCTTTACTGGATCTACGTTGTGCTGACAGAATATGGCCATCTCCCGGGTCCGGCCAGCATTTTCATCTTGATCCTCCTCACCGCCTACCTGGCCCTCTATTTCTCAGGCTTTGCTTTTCTGCTGCGCTGGGCGGCAGGCAAAATTGAACTTCCGGAAACCCTCTTTGCCCCTCCCCTCTGGGTGTCCTTAGAATATCTTCGGGGAATCCTTTTCTCCGGTTTTCCCTGGGGCCTTTTGGGTTACTCGCAGTTTCTAACCCTACGCATGGTGCAGATATCCGACCTTACCGGCATCTACGGTGTCTCCTTCATCATCGTTCTGACCAACGTATCGCTCTACCGATGGGCTGTAATTTCGTTGGACCGGGGATGGAAACCAGGCCTGAAAGAAATCCTGGGCGCGGGGATCATCTTGGCCATGACGGGAATCTATGGCCAAGGGAAGCTTATCGGCCTTGACCAAAAGACGGAAAGCGAAAAATCTTTTCTCGTCTCGCTGATCCAAGGCAACATTCGGCAGGATATTAAATGGGAACCCCAGTTCCAGGAGGAAACGGTAAGAATCTACACCGGCTTGACCCATCGGGTCAAGCCGCAACGGCCGGATTTAGTCATCTGGCCCGAGACGGCGACCCCATTTTTTTTCCAGAGTGCCTACCCTTTCCAGTCCCGCATCCTGGAGCTGACGCATCAATTGGGAGTCCCCATCCTTTTCGGCGCCCCGGCCTTTGAGCGCGATGGCCCAAGGATAAATTATTTCAACAGCGCCTTCTTGATCTCCCCAGAGAAAAAGATCCTGGGAAGGTATGATAAAATCCATCTCGTTCCGTTCGGGGAGTATGCCCCCCTTTCCGGTATTCTCGGATTCACCCGGGATATCATCGGCGCGATCGGCGATTTCACGCCCGGCAAAAGGGTCCATAACCTTACTCTGCCTTGGGGAAAGTTTGGGGTGCTCATCTGTTACGAGGCCATCTTCCCGGACCTAACCCGTAGGTTCGTAGATCAAGGCGCGCAATTCCTCGTCAATATCACCAACGACGCCTGGTTCGGGCGTACAGCCGCCCCTTACCAGCATTTATCCATGGCCATTTTGCGGGCTGTAGAGAATCGCGTCCCCATTGCCAGGGCGGCAAACACGGGAATCTCGGCGCTGATCGATGCCGGCGGCCGGGTCCTCATATCCACGAATCTCTTTACAAGGGAGACTCTTTCCGGTAAAATATATTTGAGTAAATCGCGAAGCTTTTACACGGAGTTTGGAGATGTGTTCGCTTATCTGTGCTTGGGGTTCACGGCATTTTTTTTAATTTTGATCCGTTATAGAAGGGGCTATCGTGTGGAACGACGTACAAGATAAAATCTCTTTTCTCGAAGGCAAAATCCAGGCTCTTCGAGGTCATCTTTGACCTAGACGGCAAAATCGCCCGCCTCCAAGAAATCGACCAAGAAACCCTCAAACCCAATTTCTGGACCGATAATGAAAATGCCCAAAAAATCCTCAAGGAGAGGACCGCCCTCAAGTCCGACGTGGATTTCTGGGAAAATCTGAATTCAGAATTGGAGGAAGCCAAAGGATACTTCGAGCTGGCCCAGGAAGAAGGGGATGAGGAGACCTTGCGCGAGGTGTCTGCCAGAGTTTCCCGGGCCGAGCAGGACATTCAAGCCGCAGAATTCAAGCGGATGCTCGGGGGAGAAAACGACCCCAACAACGCGATCGTCTCCATCCATTCCGGTGCCGGAGGGACCGAGGCTCAGGATTGGGCGGATATGCTCCTGCGCATGTACCTGCGTTGGGCCGAACGGAAAAGATTTCATACCGAGATCATCGACTACCTTCCCGGCGAGGAAGCCGGAGTCAAAAGCGTAACCTTTACCGTGGATGGAGAATATGCCTATGGCCACCTAAAGGCCGAGTCTGGAATCCATCGACTGGTGCGCATTTCTCCCTTCGACGCCGGGAAACGTCGGCACACCTCGTTCGCCTCCATCTTTGTTTACCCGGAAATCAAAGAGGATATCGTCGTGGAGATCAATGAGGATGACTTGCGCATCGATACCTACCGCTCCAGCGGGGCTGGCGGTCAGCACGTCAACAAGACCGACTCCGCGGTGCGCATCACCCACCTGCCCACAGGGATCGTGGTCCAGTGTCAGAATGAACGGTCTCAGCACAAGAACCGGTCCATGGCCATGAAAGTGCTCAAAGCCCGCCTTTACGAACTGAAACGGAAGGAGCAGGAAGAGAAGATGGATCAGCTCCATAGCACCAAAAAAGATATTGCTTGGGGAAGCCAGATTCGCTCCTACATCCTGCAGCCGTACCGATTGGTTAAGGATCACCGCACCAACCTGGAAGTTGGGAATGTGGACGCGGTCTTGGATGGCGACCTGGACCCGTTCATCGAAGCCTATCTACTGCAAAAAACCAATTGAAGTGCCTAAAGTGCCCTTAAGTGCCTAAAATAAAAATTCTAAATCCGAAGCACTAAACTCGAAGCAAGTCCCGCCAAGGCGGGATTCAAAGATCGCATGTTCAAAACAAAAATTTTGGAATTTTGATATTTGGATTTGTTTAGCCGCGCGTTTCGCGGGATTCGATATTCGAATTTCGAATTTTCTTATTGACCATGGAACTCTTTATTCTTGGTTCTGGAACTTGCATTCCCACGGCCGAGCGCGGCCCTTCCGGACTCGCCTTGGCTTTGGAATCTCACCTTATTTTTTTTGATGGCGGAGGGGGCTCCCTACGGCAGATGGCCAGGTTGGGCCTTGATTTTCGCCAGGTCGATTATCTCTGCCTCACCCATTTCCACCCGGATCACGTCTCCGACCTAGTCCCCTTCCTTTTCGCCTTGAACTATACCGTGGATTTCACTCGTCTCCTCCCCCTGCATATCATCGGCCCCCACGGCCTCGAGAATTTCTACACCCAGATGAGGAAAATCTTCGGCCAATGGATCGCAGCCCAAACCTATTACCTCTACCTCCACCAAGCAAAGGAGGACCGCATGGAGTTCCCGGACTTTTCCATCGAAACCCTCCCCATGCTCCATTCGGATTCGAGTATCGGATTCCGTGTGGAGGCCGAAGGTAAATCGATCGTTTATTCCGGGGACACGGATTACTGCGGCGACATCGTCAGGCTGGGCCAGGAAGCAGACCTTCTAATTCTGGAATGCTCTTTCCCCGATGAACGGAAAACCACAGGTCATCTCACCCCTTCTTGGGCGGGGAAGATCGCCCGCGAAGCCTCATGCAAAAAGCTATTGCTAACTCACTTTTACCCTGTATTTGAGGGATACGATATTCTCAAGAAATGCCAGAAGGAATTTTCTGGTGAAATTAACCTGGCTGAGGATGGGATGAAGCTTGCCATTTAAACCCTGCAAAAAAAGGGGAATTGGGCTGATTGACCCAATTGAAAATGGAGCTTTTTGATTTCTTGATTGTCCATCATTTCCCGGCTTTTCCCCTCCAATCCTACCCGACCATAATCGAGGATGTACATCCTTTCGGTCAGATTCAGGGTTAGACTGGCATCCTGCTCGACGTGGATAATTTTGTAAGGAGTCTAACTTCACGAGACCTCTTCCTTGGGAATCTCACGCCTCCTCTTGCCGATCCAGGGGATGAGGGGCGAAACCAGAAGGAATAGAGCAAGAATCAAAGAGGCCTCGGATAGGAGCCGGAGAAAGAAGATAGATAAAGTTCCCCTGAGACATGATCAGTGACTTGGGCGGGCTATTTTCCAAAAGTGGACCCAGAACAAAGGCTAAGACCAATGGAAGAAACAAAATCCGCAATGCCCAAATCGGGTCCTGTTCGCCCTTTGCGGGCCATCGGGTACCTATCCAAGCAGGTGTCCGCGGACGCAGCCTCCCCGCGCATATTTGAGTCGTTGACCCTCCATGCATGGCTCAATAGTAAATTCCGGCCAGAGAGGCGCCCCTGCTCCCGGAGTTGCATAGGTGGCCTCTTGCCAGGATTGGCTTTGGCATAGGCGACAAACTCGTTCCAGGTCTTCCAGGGCGCATCCGTCTAGGCATCCTCTTCCGGACTCAAAATTTTCTGCAGCACGCTTTCTTTGGGTTTGGGTGCTTCATCCGGGCGGTAAAGCATCACACCGCCACGGACCGGTCGGATGACGATCTTTCCCTCCTCGGACATTCTTTTGGTAACCTCGACCGGATTCTTGCCGAAGTGCTCTTTAAAGGCTTGGTTAAAACCGCTGTAGACGCTGTGAATCCCCAGATAGGGCGGTTTGCGCAGCCGCTTGATGGCCCGTAAAACAAATTCTTCTTCGCCGATTTTTGTTGCCGTCTCTTCGCTCATTTTTTGGCCTCCCTTTTGAGTCTTATCTCTTAAGATGCCTTTCTTACGGCTTCCAAGACCAGACGGACTAGGTCATCGGGTGTAGTGCCGGTAAATTGGTAGTTGGGTTTCTCATAGATAGATTGAACTTTCTCTTTGATCTTCTTCTCTTCGGCCGGAACCCCCTTCAGGGATTCTTCTACCTCTTCCAAGGCAGTGACCGGCGAACAGAGAAGATTCCCGGAAAAAAGAAGATTTTGGATTTGAGCTTCTTTGACCAGGACCACCGCCCGGATCAATCCTCCCCGCGGCACCTTCCAAATGGTCTCTCCCCGTTTTATCCCCGATGCAATGGGACCAAACTTCTTCCCCTCAGTTCGGGCCAGGAGCATTTCGGGAGAATACTTTCGCCGGTTTTCCTGCTCATAATTCATCTCTACCTCGGTTAGCCGGCCGAGTACAAGTTTAACACCGAAGATCTTCTCCAGAGCATGCTGATAGGCCTCTCTTACCTCATCCAGGCTGACCGGCTTTCCTATTAGCTCTTCCACGGACACCGCCCGCTCTCCGGCGGATTTGGTCGCTTTATCGGCGAATTTCTCGGGAGGAATGTTCAAAGCCTGGTTGATTTGATCAATGGGTGAAGGTTTGTAGAGAACCACACTGGCTCCGCTCCATAGCTCTCCAAAAAAGCTCCCTCCCATCCAGGAGATTTTTCGCCCTTCCACTTCCATGTCGTTGAAAGGTCGATATTGAGCCCGGATTCCCCACTGCCGGTTGAATTCTTCGGCCATCTGGGAAATGACCATTTTAAAAATTTCGGAAACGGTTGGCGGCAGGAAATTTTTTCCCACAATAATGTAGGCGGCGAAAAATCCAGGGTACCCCACGTTTACGTAATAAGGTTGCAAACGGCGGCTTACTCCGATGTCATTGGCCCGGCAAAACTCTAAGTTAATATCTTTTTCCGGATCCGGATAGAACCCCAGGGAAATCCCGATCTTTTTCATGTGACAAAAAGCCACCGTATCCGGGACCCGCCCTTCCATCCGAGCCCGTTGGATGGCCGGGTTCAAAAAAACGGAGTTTTCATTGAGATCGACATAAAGGTCAAGCAATCTCCATTCTTTGCTCATCGCCTCCTCCTCGGTTGCACGATGGATTTACTTTCAAACTTGCGGGCCAGTTTCCGAATATCTTCACTTTTTTATCCGCTTCTTTTCATCCAAGATACTGCCCACCTCTTTCCATTTTCCGTTGGCATAAATCAAATAAACATCGCCCATGGCTGTGTCGATCACCCAGGCCGAGTTGGCATCACACCCAGAGATCTGGTATCTTGCCCCCTGTTGCGCCATCTGGGGGCCGAAATTACCCCCGAAAGCTTTGGAGGAATCCCGTAAAAGAATCGCCCCGCCGGCCAAAAGACCCAGGATTAAAACTGCCGCCAGAAAGACGGTTTTAAAATCGAAAGATAATTTTTTTCCCATGACCTTTCCCTCCTTTGACAAAATAAGCCCTTGGAAAAAGCTTGCGATCCTCTTCCAAAGATCTCATATAGATTAACCTGTTTTTTACTTTCCCTCCGCCCCCTAAAAACAGAATCCCGGAAAAAAGAAAAAACCACCAATTTTTCACGTACAGATGGGCAGCTCAGGCATAGAACGCCAAGCTGGCGAAAGTAACCACGGACTGGGTAGCCGAGTCCAAGGATTGGCCATACTTCAGAAGCTTTCCTTCCCGGGCATCGGCCACTTGCAGAAAGGTGTAGATGGGAGGAAGACCGCAGACCCGGCGACGGTCTTTCTCCCGGCGGAGGGAATCGTAAAATCCTTCCGCATCGACCCGCTGCGCATATTCGAGCAGGCGCCGATCATCTTCGTCCAAAGATTGCAGGGTAAAACGATTTGGCGCCTTTGCATCTCCAAAGCGCAGGCCCACATGGGCCAGGTCAGCGCTGGCCAGCAAGCAGACCCTTCTTTCACTCCTGGCGATGGCTGTCTTTAAGGCCTCGATGAATTGGGCAACCCCCGGCAATTCCAGCGGGCTGATGTTTTGGAGAATCGCTTCGTGGAAGGAGCCGCAAAGCACCGGGACAATCTGAAAAGGATTTTTCTGCCGCCAAAGGGCCCGCAGGAAGATGAGCTGCAGTTCGATGGAGTGCTCCGCTTTATGAACGAACTCATCTTCAAAAAAATCAATGGAGCAACGGGCTTGGATCTCAGCCAGGAAGGCCCGATCGGTTTCTACTGGGCCCCAAGGAGTCTGGAAATCCTTGCGGGTGAGGGCGAAAGGTTTTTGGGTGGGGGAGTGAGCCGTGCCCAGGATGATGAATAAATCCACCGGAGAGGATTCCTGGATGGTCTTGTGCGCCCAGGCATAGCAACACCCTCCCCTGCGGTAGTCAATATGCGGAGCAATAGCCCCCACTAGGCCTTCCGGCTCATTGTGGCGAGTAGGCAAGCCGGGACCTTCGGGTTCACCAAAATAGGCCTCTATGGTCTGCCGCAGTTTTCCTCGATCTCCATCATAGGCTTCCCCTGCCAAAGCCATCGACCTCGTCGGACTTTTTTTGAAAGTCTCGATAATCTTTCCCTCTCGTTCTCGGGATCTTTCGCTGTCCATAAAAAAATGCTCTTCCAATTGGTTGATGAGATCCAGAATCCTCTCCTGGTAGAGAATCTCGCCAAACCGGCGCATATATTCGACTTGAATGTCCACTACCGAATGCTGGCCATCAAAAAGATGAATGATGAAGAAGCTGGGATAGGGTATGAAAAGAACATTTTCAGAAAGATTCAGGGGATCCCGCAGGCAGATCACTTTTTGCCCGGAGACTTCTGCCGGGAAAATATCGACCTTGCGCAGCTTGGGAAAGACGCTTTCCGCCCCCATGGTATCTCTTCGCTCCCTCTCTTTCCGCAAACCGAAGGCCTGGATTTTCTATGGATCCAGATGTTTATATAGAATTTTTCGCGAGAAGTCAAGGGGGAACCATCCGTCCCCAGCCCCATTGATAAATGAGCGAATTCATGGTATTTTAAATTAAGGTCAAGGGGGAAAAGATCATGAACGGCGTTTTCGAAATGGGGCCCATTCGCCCGCCCAGCGAGGCTCAAAGCCTATTAATCCGGGTAACCCGAAATTGCCCGTGGAATAAATGTGAATTCTGTCATACTTATAAAGAAGAACCATTTTCATTCCGCTCAGTCGAAGAAATCAAAAAAGACATCGACCAGGTGAAGGCGATTACGGACGAAATTCGCCAGTCCTCCTGGCGGATGGGTTTTGGGGGTGGAATAAACCAGCGGGTTCTCTTCGGCCAGGCCGGGCGGGACAACCAGGCCTTTCAAAGCGTGGCCGGTTGGCTTTATTTCGGGGGCAGTCAGGCCTTCCTTCAGGATGCCAATTCTCTGATCGCCAAGACTGCGGACCTCGTGGAGATCCTCAAATACCTTAAAGAAAAACTTCCCTCCATCCAGCGGATCACCAGTTATGCCCGGGCCAAGACGTTGGCTAAGAAATCCGTGGAAGAACTGAAGGAGCTTCGAGAGGCGGGCCTCTCTCGCATCCATGTCGGAATGGAGAGTGGGTATGATCCCCTCCTTCAATACATGAAAAAGGGGGTCACGGCGAAAGAACAAATCCTGGGCGGGAGAAACGTTGTGGAATCGGGCATCTCGCTCTCCGAGTATGTCATGCCCGGATTGGGGGGCCAGCGCTGGTGGCGGGAGCACGCCGTGGAAACGGCTCGGGTCTTAAATCAGATCGATCCCGACTTCATCCGCCTGCGGACCCTATATGTGCGCAAGGATATGCCCCTTTTCGACCAAGTCGAAAAGGGCGAGTTCATCCGACTTTCAGACCACCTGGTGGTCTCGGAAATCCGGCTTTTTATCGAAACCCTCGAGGGCCTCCACAGCACAGTGGTGAGCGACCATATTTTGAACCTTCTCGAGGAAGTACAAGGGAAGCTTCCCGATGAGAAAGAAAAAATGATCCGGGTGATCGACCGTTATTTGGCCTTGCCCCCGGAGAATCGTCTGCAATTCCGCGTGGGCCGCAGGCTCGGTTACTACCGCAGCCTCGACGACCTACAGGACCCTGACCTTCGACGCCGAGTGGTTCAAATCATCGACCAAGTTAGCCTCCCCGATAACCCAGAAGAACCCAAACGGGAAGAGGATGTGGAAAGGGCCATCTACGGCCTAATGGAAAATTACATCTGAGGATGAATGATTCTGCAAAACCCGGCATGGAAAGAGTGAGCCAATGACGTTGAACATGACTTTATTGACCGACCTCTACCAACTGACCATGGTCGGAGGATATTATCTCCTGGGGAAAAAGGACCAACGAGCAAGCTTCGATTATTTTTTCCGCAAGATCCCCGAAGAAGGGGGCTTCTGCGTGGCGGCGGGCCTGGAGCAATTGATCGATTATATTCAAAACATTCATTTCTCCCCGGGGGACATCGATTACCTGAAGAGTCTGAACCTCTTTCCATCCGCCGTTTTGGATTACTTCCAAGAGCTTCGTTTTACGGGTGACCTCTACGCCGTTCCCGAGGGGACTCTGGTTTTCCCCCAGGAGCCCCTCCTTCGCGTTACGGCTCCCCTACCCGAAGCCCAATTTATCGAGACTGCCCTGCTGAATATCCTGAATTTTCAAACCCTGGTGGCTACCAAAGCCGCCCGGGTTTGCATCGCCGCCAATGGGGATCCGGTTATTGAATTTGGCGTCCGCAGGGCCCATGGCCCCGATGGGGGGTTGAGCGCTGCCCGAGCTGCTTTTATTGGGGGGGCTGTGGCAACATCGAACTTGATGGCCGGCAGAGTGTTTGGTATTCCAGTTCGGGGCACCCTGGCCCATAGCTGGGTGGAATCTTTCTCGACGGAATTGGAATCCTTTCAGGCGTATGCGAAAATCTACCCGAAGAACTGCGTCCTTTTGGTGGATACCTACGACACGCTGCGCAGCGGGGTTCCCAACGCCATTAAGGTCGGGGAGGAGCTGCGGGGGAAAAAGCAAGGCGACCTTGCAGGAATTCGCTTGGATAGTGGAGACCTGACGTTTCTAAGCCGGGAAGCGCGCAAAATGCTCGACGAAGCAGGATTTGATCGTGCCCGTATTCTGGGTTCGAGCGACCTCGACGAATGGTTGATCGAATCGATCAAGAAGCAGGGCGCGGAGATCGATATCTGGGGCGTGGGCACCCGTCTGGTGACTTCCTATTCTTGTCCGGCCCTCGGTGGGGTATACAAGCTTTCGGCCATCTTCGAGGATGGGCATCTGCGCCCCAAGTTGAAGGTTTCCGATGACCCGGAGAAGACCACCAACCCCGGCGTTAAAAAAGTGTACCGCTTCTACGACGAAAAAAATTTTATGCGCGGGGACGCAATCGTCTCTGAGGATGAATCCCTCCCCAAGGGCCAGCCGGTCAGGGTGTTTCATCCTATGCTTTCACATATTAGCAAGATTTATCCCGCGCAATTTGAGCGGGAGGAGATTCTCGTCCCCATCATCCAAGGGGGGAAACGGGTCTACCAGAATCCTACCCTTAAGGAAATTCAGGAAAAAACCCTCCGCAGCCTTACCCATCTCCGGCCCGAGCATAAACGCCTGCAAAACCCTCACCTCTACCACGTGAGTTTAGGCGAGAAACTCTTTCAAAAAAAACAGGAGCTGCTTAAGATCGCTGGGTAAAGAATCAAGGATTCCGGGGTCCAAGGGTGTAAAAAAAGGGGGATCGCCTGCTCCCCGGGAACCGTCAACTCCTGGAATTCGACCTTTTAGACTGGGGCGATTTTAAGAACCCCGGACCGGGCGCTGGCTTTTTCCACCCGAATCAAGATTTGATCGCCCGGCACGAAATCACGGCTGGAATTGGCAGTCATATCCACTTCCAAAAGGTATTCATTCAGGTGGATCAGGTATTTATTCGGGAATCGGTCCAATATGACCGCCGTGGTTGTGGAGCCCAACCGCTTTTCAAGGTAACGCAAGATCCAGTATTGCTCGGTGAGTTCTTCCACCAAACCCACCTTGGAAACGGTCGGCCCTACTTGGGTGATGATTTCCTCCAGTTGGGCTTGGCTCAAAAGCGGCCTGCCCTGCAAAGCTCCCAGGAGCTGCTGTTCGATCAATAAATCGTAAAAACGGCGAATGGGAGAGGTCAGAGTGAGATAGGCTTCTGCCCCCAGGCCGGAATGTCTTAAAGGCCGGGTGCTCACCTCCGCTCGGTTCATGATCCTCCGCAGACGGTAAGCCTGGAAGGGGTCAAACTTGTCAATCGGTGAAACCCTTTCCCGCGGATCCATCTGACCCCGGTAAATCGCCGGGATTCCCTTTTCTTTCAAAAAAAGCGCCGCCAGGCAGTTGGCTAAAATCATAAATTCTGAAACCATCTTTTGAGATAGGCTTTCTCGGTCGCGTTTGAAGATGGTAATCTCTTTATCCCGGTTTACCCGCACGACCCGCTCGGGCCGGGGGATGAAGAAGGCCCCCAATCCCAAGCGTTGGCGGAAGAGTTTCCCGGCAATCCGCTGCAGGCAACTCAGATCGTCTTCTTCTCCCAGAAGTTGATCGACTAGGTCATAGGAAAGCCTCCGCTCAACCTGGATGATACTGGGGGTGATTTGGTATTCCAGAACCTTTCCCTCCTCATCGACCCGCACCAAAAAACTGAGGGCCCGGCGTTTCTCTCCCACGACGAGGCTGCAGGTGCCTTCAGAAAGCGCCGGAGGAATCATAGGGATGCGCTGATCCGGAAGGTAGATGGAGGTGGCCCGGGACATGGCTTCCCGAAAAATCTCTTGATGTCCGTCGAGAAAGCTGGCCAAATCTGTGATGTGGATCCCTACCTGATATCCCTTCCCTACGCGTTCTAAGCTCAGGGCGTCATCGATGTCCCGGGTAAATTCACTATCGATGGTCAGGGGATGCAAGAACGTTAAATCGCGGTCTTGGGGATGAAGGGGAAATCCTTTCGCGGCCCGAGAGAGGATTTGCTCCACTTCCCCGAGCACTTTGTCGGGGAAAGCCTGGGGGATTTGGTGCTGGAGAAGAAAGAGGTTTTCATCCTCTCCCCATTCGCCCAATCGCACCAACAGCTCAAAGGGTGCCTGGCGCGAAGAGATTTTGGCCCTTTCCAACACGGCCTTTCCTTTCGCGTGCTCCGGGGCTTCCGCACCGAAGAGGACCATATTCTTGAGGAGAGCGATGGTCTCTGTCTTTTTCGCTGGCGGAGGCCCCATTCTACCTGCCCATACCGCGGCCAGCCACAGGCCGGCCTCTTGAATCTCTCGTTCCTGCTCGGCTTCCCGTTCCAGTTGGAGCAAGATTTGCTCCACCTTTTCAGGCTCGCGGGCTTCGTAGAGATCCTCTTTCTGTTTAAAGTAGATCCGATCGTCAGCGAGTGCCCGAAAGAGGGCCATCTCGTGGTCGGAAGAAGCCCGAGAATCAAAAACCAACTCCGTGAGATCCCGGAGGCTGAACCCCTCCCCTTCTCCGCAGACCACCTCCCAAAGGTCTTTGACCAGGATGGTCCGCATCAGTTGTTTCTGGCGTTCCGCCAGCATTTTCAGGTCGGCAACAAGGGCTTCGCGAGGGAGGTTGATATCTAGGGAATGGGAAGAGAGATGAGCGATACGATTCGGGCCCAGGGAGATTTCCCGATTTTCTTCGGTGAGCAGATGATATTTGTTTTCCTTGGCCTCCCGGACAATCGCGCAAAGGATTTTCTTTTGCTCAAAGAAGGCAACAACCTTTCCGATCTCCATAGATGCTCATTTCTAGCCTCTTCCATAGAGAGGAATAAGGCGGGTGGGTGGAAGGAACCTTATTCGAATAAAGATAATAATAACATTTATGATTCATCAAATCAACCGCGGGGGGGAGAGCCTTTCCTCCCTTTCATCTTTCAGTATCTTGAACCATTCCCTTCGATCGATAGATTCCGAACGAGAGAATGAGAGAGGGGCGAGGCGGGATCAAAAAGTAACCTACCCGGTTCGAAAAATGGGGCTGTGGGTCAAGAAAAAATGACCAGGCAATATGAGGAGGCTTCAGAGGAGGCAAATTGGCGGAGATGATCTTATTATTTCCGGAATTTAGCCAGCCAGAGTTGACGGGTGAGCTGCATGTGGCCGAGGTGCTGGGCGATATGCTCGACGACATGCAGAATACACCAGCGCACGCTTACCGATCGGTCTCTCCATTTCCTGAGTTCTTCTAACTGTTTCTCGGTCAGGGCGGAAAGGATTCCCGCGGTCACCTTGGCCACTGTTTCTAACTTTGCCCCCAATTCCAAGAGGCTTAATCCCTTGGTCACAAATTCCGCCTCCCGGTCCCGGACGATTTTCTTCCCGCCGATGATCTCTTTCATCCAAAAGGTTTCGGAACCGGCAAGATGAACCACCATCGCCGTCAAGGAATTGGTTGCGAGTTCACCCTCTCCCTCAACCGGGCGCCAATCCAGTGCTTCTTGGGGTAATCCTTCCAGAAGGCTTTTGACCTGATCCCGCAGTTCTTCTAAATCCGTCAAATAGGCAAGAACCTCTGGCACCATCTTTCGACCCTCCAGTTGGTCCGTTATATCTGTTCATTTCCTGATTAACAATAGTTGATCCCCAGTTCGATGGCGGGGGCACCACCCCCCGCATCGTCGGGTAGTTGCCCCGCACCCGTAGGCCGTCGATACTGGACCAGCCAAATCCAAGTTGAAAAACGTGCAGGCCTGTCCGGACTAAAATGGATCAGGAGAGTTTATACCCGATCTTGCGCAGTAGGTCTTTTCTCCACTTGACTCCGGCCCCGTCTTCCACCCCTTTGGGGGAGGAGCCATCGATGACCCCGAGGATTCCCCGGCCCTGGGTGGATTCGGCCACGATCACTTCGACCGGGTTGGCGGTAGCACAGAAGATGGAGCAGACCTCCGGGCAGTTCTTGATGGCGTTCAAAACATTGATCGGGTACGCGTCGATGAGAACCATCACAAAGGTATGTCCAGCGGCGATCGCCTGGGCATTCCGTACAGCCACCTTCTTCAATTCTTCGTCATTCCCCTCGCACCGGATCAGGCAAGCTCCGGAAGCCTCGCAGAAGGCGATCCCGAAACGGGACTTCGGCAGAGCATTGACCATGATCTCGTAAAGATCCTCGACCGTCTTGATGAAATGAGTCTGTCCGAGGATAATATTCGAACCTTCCGGGAATTCCAATTTTTCGCCTTTCAGCTCCATATTCTTCTCCTTCATCATTCGAAATCAATAGTCAGAATTCCGGAAATTAAAATGGAACAAATAATTGTCTGATGATTCTGGATTCCGTCCTTGCTTTCAGCGCGGCTCCCTCCCGTATTCGTAAGCCATCAAGGAGATTCGCCTTTAACCTTTAAGCTGCCGATCAAAGAGGTTAGGGTAGGGATATCGTTGAGGCCCAAGTAGTTCCGGATCCCATCGACAATTTTCAGCCCGGCCCTGGCATCGATAAAATGAGCCGATCCCACTTGAACTGCTGTGGCACCGGCAATCAAATATTCCAGGGCATCCTCCGCAGATACGATCCCTCCCATGCCTACGACCGGGATGCGCACGGCTTGGGCGACTTGCCATACCATACGCAGGCCTATGGGCTTAATGGCTGGACCTGAAAGCCCCCCCGTGATATTTCCCAGGACCGGCGTCCGCGTCCGCACGTCGATGGCCAGCCCCGTCAGGGTATTAATCAGAGAGACCGCATCCGCACCGGCTTCTTCTGAGGCGCGGGCGATCTTTACGATGTCGGCCACGTTGGGGGACAGCTTGACCATCACAAAAGAAGATGTTGCGCGACGGACTTTTGATACGACCTGGTGGACGGACCTGGCCTCAGAGGCGAAAATTGCGCCCCCGGCTTTCAGGTTTGGGCAGGAGACATTGATCTCTAATCCGGCAACTCCGTCCACTTCCGACAGCTTCCCGGCCAATTCCGCATATTCTTCCGCCGTGGCCCCGAAGATATTGACCAGGACCGGAGAACGCCCCCTCCGCAGAAAGGGCATTTTCTCCTCCAGAAAAATCTTCAGCCCCACATTCTCCAGGCCGATGGCGTTCAGCATGCCCGATGGAGTCTCGGCCAGCCGTGGAGGAGGGTTTCCCCTGCGAGGCTCAAGGGATAGGCCTTTGGTGATGATCGCCCCCAGGCTTCCCCGGGGAATGATTCCCACATACTCTTCCCCGTACCCGAAAGTCCCCGAGGCCGCCATCACCGGGTTTTTCAGCGCCAGCGAACCCAGATTCACTTCCAGGCTCGGACCGTCTTTTTTTTGCCCCCCTACTCTTCCCACCTTCGCTTACTCCCAAAGAATCTCTCGCGCCTCAAAAACGGGTCCTTCTTTGCAGGCCCGGGCGTACCGAAAGGCGGGGACTTCGGCAATCACTGGAATCCGGCTTTCTTTGGCCGAGCCCATTTCCCCTTCTCCGCATTCCCCGGCGGGAACCATCCGTTCCCCGGCGGCAGTGGGCTCTTCGCTTTCAGGAATTCCGCCCGAAGCATACTCTTTGACTTTCACCGCACATCCCAAGCAGGCCCCCACCCCACAAGCCATGCGGGCTTCCATGAGCACCTGGCAGGGCAGATCGAACTGCTCGGCAATTTGGGCCACTCTGGCCAGCATGGGCATCGGCCCGCAGGCATACAGAGAAGCCGACTTGGAACCCTGGGTCATGAGCTCCCGTTCCAACAAGTCAGTGGCCAACCCCGTGACCCCCAGACTTCCATCCTCCGTGGCCAACTGGGGTTCACACCCGATCTTTTTCAGCTCCTTCATCCCCAGAATTTGGTCCCGGTTTTTTCCCCCGATCAGAACGAGAACCTCCAGGCTTTGTTCCAGGCTTTTGGGGGGCCTCTTTCTCTTCCCCCGCTGCAATTGCTCCGCCCAAGGGATTAGCGGGGCGATCCCAATCCCGCCGCCGACTAAAATAGCTCTATTCCGCCCCCCTGCAACCCAGAACCCTTGCCCCAGTGGCCCCAGAATGTCTACCCGCTGACCTTCTCGAAGCTGCGTCATCAGAGAGGTTCCCCGGCCGACGATTCTATAGCAAATCTCCAGAACACCCTCATCTTCCGGCTTGGTTCTCCTTTCTTGCGGTGGGAAGATACGGGAAAAGCTAAAGGGTCGTCGTAGAAAAGGGTCTCCTAACTCGTTCACCCGCAACATAAGGAATTGACCCGGCTTCGCTGAATGAGCGATCTCTGGGCAGAGAAGACGCAGACGAAAATAATCTGAGGTGACTCTGCGGTGAAGCAGGATCTTAGCTTTGATTTCTTTAGGATGAGCTTTCATGCCAGGTCGCCGCGGTTTGGTCTAGGAGAAGGAGGCCCATAATTACAGCATCCTCCCCGCTATCGCTATAATAACGAGGGCGAATGCCTCGGGGTTGAAAGTGAAAATTTCGATAGAGTGAAATAGCCTTGTAATTTGAACGGCGAACCTCGAGGATAATCTCTTGGGCCCCTTTCTCCCGGCTATAGTTCACTCCGTAGTGCAACAGGCGCGACCCGATTCCCAACCTTCGCCGTTCCGGATGCACGGCCAAATTCAAAATGTGGGTTTCTTGGGCTACCAGCCAGAAGCATAAATAACCCACAACCTGATTCGGCGGGACCTCCAGGGCGATGAAGGGTTTGGCATAAGGCATCAACAATTCGCGCTCGAAAAGCCTTCTGGACCAGGGCGTGGGGAAGGAACTCCGTTCAATCTGCATAACTTCGTCGAGGTCCTGTTCGGTCATCCCGCGGATCTCGATCTGGCCCATCGCCTCCACCATGGCCATCTCTTTGCGGTTCAGGGTTTTTTCTGTAATATTTCGCTGGCTAGATTGATATTTTTTTGGCCGGCTTCTTTTACCATTTTGGCCAGCTCTTTCAGGGTTCGGCCCTGGCGGCAATTGGAAATCTTGATCAGCATGGGGAGATTGAGACCTGTGAGAACCTCCACCCGGCCCTCGCTTAGAAAAGCCAGGCTCATGTTCGAGGGGGTCCCTCCAAACATATCCGTGAGGATGAGAACCCCTTCCCCCACATCTACCCTCTTGATGGCTTCCGCAATTCCCCTCCTCAGCTCTTCTACCCCTTTGCGGGTATCGATGGAAACGGTCACTAAGTTAGGCAATTTCCCACAAATTAACTCTGCCGAACGGATGAATTCATCACCCAGGTTTGGATGGGTGACCAAAACCACTCCCACCATAGCTTTTCCCAGCCTCTCTTTTTTGGCCCACGGATGGCCTGTCAGGGAGAATCTTCCAAGTCGCGGTGCCTCAGACGGACGGGAAGCCGCTCATCAAAAATCTTTCCCATTTTTTCAATGATCGCCACCGACCGATGTTTTCCCCCGGTACACCCTACGGCCACTGTTAGGTAGGCTTTACCTTCCCGTTCGTGGAGCGGCAATAGGTACTCCAGGAGGCTCTGGAACCGCGATACAAATTCACGAGTTTCTTCAAAACCAAAAAGATAATCGCGAATCCGGGTATCCGTCCCAGGCAGATTTTTTAGTTCCTCGACGAAATACGGATTGGGAAGAAACCGGGCATCGATCACTATGTCCGCCTCTGGGGGAATGCCCCGGCTGTACCCAAAGGAAAGGAAAGTCAGGGTCATCCTTCGCCCTGGAGGCCTCTGCCCAAAGAGATCTCGGATGGCTCCCTGTAGCTGATGAACATTATACATCGAGGTATCGATGACCATCGTGGCCAGGGAGCGAAGGCCGGCCAGCATCTCCCGTTCCTTGCGGATCCCTTCTAATACACCGCCACCCTCGGCCAAAGGGTGAGTCCGCCGGGTCTGGCTATATCGCCGGACCAGTACCTCATCCGAAGCTTCCAAGAAGAGGATCTCCAACTGGAAACCCTCATCGCGTAATCGTGCAAAAACCTCGGGGTAGGTCTTGAGAAAATCCTTTTCCCGCAGGTCCATCACTAAAGCAACCTTGGAATGTTCCCCGAGGGAGGCCGAGCGCAACTCGAAGAGCTTGGGCAGGAGGGCGATGGGCAAGTTATCCACGCAAAAAAAGCCCATGTCCTCCAAGACTCGGCTGACTGTACTTTTCCCGGAGCCCGAAAGCCCGGTGATGATCACGATGCGCAAGTTTTTTCGATTCCTGAGTTCCCACGATTTGAGAATTTCCGAGGGGGGGCCTGCTCTCAACAGTTCAAGTATCTTTCCTTTTCCCCATAAACCCGCGTTGCATCCCGAGGCCAGCTGATAAACGGGGGATTTTCCCTCCTCCGCAGACTTGGCTGGCCCCCATGGGACGTTCTGGCCCGCCTAAATCAAACGCAGCTTTTCGGCCCTTAGCCTAATATTTTTCATCCTCTTCGGAGAAGAGAGCATAAATTTCCTCGGCAGAGCTTACTTCCATTAAGGCCTTCCGAAAAACCTGATCTTTCATCAGACGCGAGATTCGCGCCAAGGCCTTCAGGTGAATTCCGGCAGAATTTTCCGGCGCTACGAGAAGGAAAAACAAGTGGGCCGGCTTCCCGTCCATGGATTGGAAGTCCAAGCCGGGTAGGCTCCTCCCGAAGGAGGCCAACAGTTTCTTCACATCCTTGCTCTTCCCATGAGGAATGGCCACCCCTTCCCCAATCCCGGTGCTTCCCAGGCTCTCCCGCTCCAGGAGAATTTCCATCATCCGATCCTCGTCCACTTGCCTTTCCACCTGGGCCAGCACTCTCACCAATTCTCTTAAAGCACCATCTTTGTTGTTGGAGGAGAGTTCGGGAATGATCATCCGCTTATCCAAGAGGTCTAATATTTTCATCGTTTCCAACCGTTAAAAGGTTAAATCCTCATCCCTCACGATTTGGGAAGGAGTCGGCTACAGGTCAATTCCCCTGCCGGGGCCATCTGGGAAGGGATTCTTTATCTCCTCGTCCTGATTTTCCTTCAAAATGCAGGCCGGGTCAAGGAGTTATTCGACCTGAGGCTCAATGAGTCCATAATGCCCATCCTTGAGCCGGTAAATGATGTTGAGGTTCTTGGAATTGGCGTTGGTGAAAATTAAAAAATCGTTGTTTAGAAGATCCATCTGCATGGCTGCTTCCTCCACCGACATCGGTTTGGCCAGGAGCTTCTTGCTTTTGATCACCCTGGGCTCCCCCCCCTCTTCAAAACTGTCGGCGGCGTAGATATCCATGCGCCAGCGAGATTCCGGCAAGGAGGAATTAAATTTATGCCTTTTGATTTTTTCCTTGTACTTGAGCATCTGTCGTTCCAATTTGTCCACCACCCGGTCAATGGCGGAGAACATGTCCTCGGTTTCTTCTTGGGCGTTGAGGGTGATTCGGTTAGCCACCAAGGTGACTTCGGCAAGGTGGCGATGTTTTTCTACGGCCAGCACCACATTGGCTTCCAAAGGATAGTCTAAATACTTTTTCAGCTTGGAGATCTTTTCTTGCACGTATTCGCGCAAGACCTCCTTGGATTCCATGTTTCGGAAAGTCACGGAAACTTGCATGTGCTACGCCTCCATTTCGATTCCATGAATTGGGACGCAAACCTTCGCCCCTATCCGCAGAAAAAGATTTTTTATGCTAGAAATCTTGAAGATCTGCGTTCATCTGCGTCCCCAAAGGACTCTCTACGATATTAGATGATCTGCTTCCTCCGGGTAGAAGGGAGAACTCCCAGCATCTCGCGATACTTGGTGACCGTTCGGCGAGCGATGAGGATATCTTGCCTTTTGAGGATCTCCACCAGCTCCTGATCGCTGTAAGGTTTCTGGGTGTCCTCTTTGGAGAGGATCTCGCGGATTTTTTCCTTAACGCTCTCGGAAGCGATATTTTCCCCCCGAGCCGTGTTGATACTGCTGTTGAAAAAATATTTCAATTCAAAGATCCCCTGAGGGGTGTGGATGTACTTGTTCGAAGTCACCCGGCTGATCGTGGATTCGTGCATCTCCACGTCTAGAGCCACATCCTTGAGGACCATGGGCCTCAAATGGGCTACGCCTCTGTCCAAAAACTCCCGCTGAAACCGAACGATGGACTTGGAGACCCGAAAGATAGTTCGCTGGCGTTGATGAATGGACTTGATCAGCCAGAGGGCCGAACGAATTTTTTCGTTGATGTATTCTTTGGCTTCTCCAGAGGGTTGGACCTGCTCCCTGAGGATATCCCGGTAATAAGGGCTGATGCGCAGCTTGGGCAGGCCATCCTCATTGAGCACCACTACGTACTCCTCGCCCACCTTATAAACATACACGTCTGGGGTAATGTAAGGAATGTTCTCGTCGCTAAAGCTCCGTCCGGGTTTGGGGTCGAGTTCGCCGATCAGCCGAGTGGCTCGGACCACTTCCTCCATCGGCACTTGTAGTTCTCTGGCCATCGCCTGGTAATTTCTTTTGGCCAATTGGCCGAGGCGGTCGCTGATGATTTTTTGCACGAGGGATTCCCCAGGGTAAACTTGCTGAGCTTGCAAGAGTAGGCACTCTCTTAAATCTCGCGCCCCGACCCCCGGAGGGTCAAAGGCTTGGACCTTCTGGAGGACCGTTTCCAGGTTGCCCAGATCAAACCCGCTTTGGGAGGCGATTTCTTCCAGAGAGCCTTGCAGCAGGCCGTCTTCATTGAGATTGCCGATGATCAGCGTTCCAATTACGCGTTCCTCTTCACTGAAGTCATTCAGGCGAAGTTGCCATAAAAGCTGGTCCGCAAGGGTGGCCTTCTTGGTGAGAAAATTCTCAAAAGTTGGGCGATCATCCTCCTCCTCTGACTTCTTGGCCCGCGAGGAATACCCGCTGGTTCTCCAATCGAACGCCGGCATTCCGAATTCTTCGCCGCTTGATTCCTTGGTCTCTGACGGGGAAGGAGTCGGGGTTTCATAATTGGTCTCTAACGGTTCCGTCTCCACATGAGGCTCGATGACCTCTTCCAGAATGGGGTTCTCCTCTTCCTCCTGCCGAACCAGGTCCATCAATTCCATCCGCGAGAGCTGCAGGAGCTTAATCGCTTGCTGCAGTTGCGGCGTCATGATCGGCTGTTGAGTCAGCTTGAGGCTTTGACGGAGCTCTATGGGCATATGGAACCAAACCCCTCTTTCCGGCCTTTTCCGGCGGCTAACCTTCCTCTTCCTGCCTTCTTCATCGTCACTTCCTCGTTAACCCTTTAGCCCCCTAAAACTGGAATTTTTCTCCCAAGTAGATCTCTCGCGCCTGGCGACTTTGAGCGATTTCTTCTGGAGTTCCTCGTTCCAAGATCCGGCCTTCGTTGAGAATGTAAGCCCCGTCGCAGACCCCCAGGGTTTCTCGTACATTGTGGTCAGAAATAACCACTCCGATTCTTTTGGCTTTGAGCTGGGCGATGATATTTTGAATATCCAGCACCGCGAGCGGGTCAATCCCTGCGAAAGGCTCATCCAAAAGGATGAACCGGGGCGAGGTAACGAGGGCTCGGGTGATCTCCACCCTTCTCCGCTCTCCCCCTGAAAGAGTTAGGGCCTGGCGCTTGGCCAAAGCAGAAATCCTCAACTCTTCCAAGAGAGCGGCCAACCGCTGCTTCCTTTCCTCCTGAGAAAGGTCCAGAGTCTCCAGGATCGTCAAGAGATTCTCCTCTACCGTGAGTTTCCGAAAAACCGATGGTTCCTGGGGAAGGTAGGTCACTCCTTTGCGGGCCCGGATGTACATGGGCTCTTCAGTGATCTCTTCCCCCATTAGAAAGACCTGCCCCCCTTCCGGCTTGATCAAGCCCACGATCATGTAAAAGGTCGTCGTTTTCCCGGCACCGTTTGGCCCCAAAAGCCCGATCACTTCCCCGGCGCGGAATTCCAAATCCACAGAATCGACCGCCCATTTCCCTCTGTATTTTTTTTTTAGTCCCCGCGCAACCAAGGTCGGAACTGCGCTCATGGTTTCTCTTGCCCCGCGCGCGGCTCCCCTTTCGGATATAAAATCACTTCTACCCTCCGATCGGGCCCGCTCTCTACGAAACTTTTATCTTCCTCCAAAAGAACGGTAATCTTCTCCCCGCTCACCATATCTTTCCCTTGCCAAAGTTTCGGCTGACCGGTGAGGACGATCTTTTGTTCCGAGTTGGTAAACACCACTTTCTGCCCGGTGGCCAGACGATCTCCCTCTTGGATTTTCACGTTGCCCGTAGCCACGATCTCCCGCACTTCATTTCCCTCTTCCTTTTTCTCGTAGTATACCTGGGTGACATCAGCATAAATGGTCATCTCTCCCTGTTTGGCCACGACGTTCCCCGTGAAGATGATGACCATGTTTTTATTATCCGCTTCGAGTTGCTGGGAAGTAATGCGCAGGGGTTGACCGACCCCCCCCCTCTCTCTCTGGTCTGCCTTCCCGAAAAGAAAGGGCTTCTTCTCTGCGCCCCGGCTGGCCTCGAAGGTCGGGAGAATCAACGTCAGAATCACGATGGCCATGAGAGTTGGACTTTTCATGTTCCCTGCCCGATTTTCAGGAGTCTCGCTCGGCCCCGCTAAAAAAGGGTTGTCGTAACCTGGCGCAAAACCTTCAGACGCTGATGGTCCAGTTCCACGATCAATCCAATCCCTTCCACCCGAAGTTGGGGCCCGCTCATTTCCACCGGATCGGAAGTGCGGAGCGTTTTTTTCTCCGCCTCATACTTCAGGCTTTGAGTCCGCAGATGGTAGCCATCACTGGAGTCCAGCTTTATGCCGTCGAACAGCTCTATTTCTTTGGTCTGGGTGTTGAACTTCCCTTTCTCTCCCCAGAGAACATACTTCTCCCCATTTTTCCCGAAGAAAGTGGCTTTCACTTTATCGAAGAAGACCGTGCTTTCCTCTTTGAAATATTGCGCGGAGATGGCTTCCAGTTCCCATTCCTTTATCCCTTCTCGGGTCTCGGTGTAACGGACTCGGTCGAGCTTCAGATCTGCCGAAGTCGTCGGCTCTTTACCCGGTACATTTTTTTCTTCCGGAGGAGCCAGGGTTCGCCAGGTCATGATGGCCACCAGCCCCAGACTGGCAAAGATGATGATTCCCAGAAGGGACCGAAATTTTGTCATCGTCTTCTTCCCAAATCCATTCAAAATCGAAATTATTCTACCATTTTGGGGAGAAAGGTGTAAAGGTCAATTTTGGAACCTGCTCAGGGGATGAAGGAAATTTTACCGGAAGAGCAAAAACTGAAGAGGGAGTCCCGGCGAAGGACTTTACCGAAGCTGTTGGAAGTATTTTTTAGTTGCTGCTTCCCATTTCCCCTGGGCCTTTAGGATCAGATCACAGACCTCCCGCACCGCTCCCTGTCCGCCGGGATGGCGAGTGATGTAGTGAGCCTTCGCCTTCACATCCTCAACGCTATCGGCCACAGCCACCGCGAAGCCTACCCGATAAAAAACGGGCAAATCAACTAAATCGTCGCCCACAAAGCAGATTTGCTCCGCCCGAAATTTTTCCTTCCGCAGAACCGCTTCCAGAGCCTCCCCCTTATCCAGGACCCGTTGCCGTAAAAGACGGATCCCCAGCTCCTTGGCCCGGAGGCGCACGGCAGGCGATCTTCTCCCGGAGAGAATCCCTACCCGGAGGCCTGCCTGCTGTAAGAGTTTAATCCCCTGGCCATCTTTGATGTTAAAGAATTTAAACTCCCGCCCAGCCTCATCCAAAACGATCCGGCCGTCCGTGAGAACGCCATCCACATCCAAAAGGAGGAGGCGGACCCGTTTGGCCCGCCTCTCCCAACCCTCCTGCCGCAAGAGATCCTGCCTCCTCATCCTCCCTTGGCCACCCGGTCGATGGCGACGAGCTGCTCCAAGATAGGGATTAGCCCATCCAAGGATTGAGAATTCGGTCCATCACAAAGGGCGGTTTCTGGGGCTGGATGGACTTCCATGAATAGACCGTCGATGCCCACAGCCACAGCCGCCCTGGCCAATGCGGAGATGAACTCCCGCTGCCCACCGGAGGAAGACCCCCGGGCACCCGGAAGTTGGAGGCTATGGGTAACGTCAAATATGACGGGATAGCCCATCCCCCGCATAATCACGAGGGATCGCATATCGGCAATGAGGTTATTGTACCCAAAGGAAGTCCCCCTTTCCGTGAGCAGGATCGACTCATTTCCGACCGATTGGATCTTCTCCACAATATGGTGCACATCCCAGGGGGCTAAAAATTGCCCTTTCTTGACGTTCACGGCCTTTCCCGCCCCAGCCACCGCCAGGACGAAATCAGTCTGCCGACAGAGGAACGCTGGGATCTGCAAAACATCCAGGACTTGCGCCGCCGCTTCCACCTCTTCGAAGCGGTGGACGTCTGAAAGCACGGGAACACCCATCTCGCGTTTTACCCTTCCGAGGACTTCTAATCCTTTCATCAGGCCCGGACCGCGGTACGAGCCCAAGGCACTCCGATTCGCTTTGTCATAGGAGGATTTGAAGATCAGGGGAATCCTCAGGGAATGGGTTAAGCGCGCCAGAAAGCCGGCAGTCTCCAGGCAACTCGCCTCTGATTCAATCACACAAGGACCGGCAATGAGGACAAAGGGCCTTTTCCCTCCGATGGTCACGGGTCCTGCGCAGACTTCTTTTACCGCGGGGAAAGGAGGTCCGGTCATGGATGCTTTCTCCGTTTCTTTCGTTTCTCCCGGTAGGCCGCGTGGATAAACTCACGGAATAGCGGATGGGGAGTATGGGGCCTGGATTTCAGCTCCGGATGAAACTGGCACCCCAAAAACCAGGGATGACCGGGTAGCTCCGAAATTTCTACCAGCTTCTCGTCCGGGGAGATGCCGCTGAAAAGAATTCCCTTCTCCGCCAGCTGATCCCGGAAATCATTGTTAACCTCATAGCGGTGCCGATGCCGCTCGGAGACCTGCAGATCCTGGTAAGCTTGGTGGGCCAGCGAACCCTCCCGCAGGACCGCAGGATAGGCCCCCAGGCGCATGGTACCCCCTTTTTCCTGAACGGATTTTTGTTCCGCCATGAGGGCGATGACCGGGTAGGGGGTCTCGGGATTGAACTCGGTACTGTTCGCCTGCTCCCAACCGCAGACGTGACGCGCAAATTCCACGATGGCCACCTGCATTCCCAAGCAGATTCCCAGGAAAGGAACGCGCATCTCCCGGGCGTAGTTTACCGCCAGGATCTTCCCTTCGATCCCCCGCTGGCCGAATCCTCCGGGCACCAGGATGCCGTCCACGTCTTTCAGCCATTTATCCCCCCCCTCCTTCTCCAGCACTTCGGAATCCACGTGACGGAGGTTGACCTTCAGGCGGTTGGCAATTCCTCCATGAACGAGCGCCTCATTCAGGGACTTGTAGGAGTCTTTCAGGTTGACGTATTTGCCCACGATGGCAATGTCCACGGCCCCCCGGGGGTTTTTAATCGCCGAAACGATCTCTTCCCATTTCTCCAGGCGGGGAGAGCGGGTCCAGATATTCAAAAGCTGGACGACCTTCTCATCCAGCCCTTCCTGGTGGAAAAACAGAGGGACCTCGTAGATGGATTCCACATCTTTGGCCGTAATAACCGCGTCCTTTTCCACGTTGCAGAAGAGGGCGATCTTGGCTTTGATCTCCGGGGGGAGAAACTGCTCCGTCCGGCAGATCAAGACATCTGGCTGAATCCCGATCTCCCGCAGCTTCATGACGCTGTGCTGGGTGGGTTTGGTCTTCAGTTCCTCGGAGGTTTTGATAAAGGGGACGAGGGTTACGTGGACGTAAAGGGAATTCTCCCTTCCTAAATCTGATTTGAGTTGGCGGATGGCTTCCAAAAAAGGAAGGCTCTCAATGTCGCCCACCGTACCCCCGATCTCGATGATGGCCACATCGGCGTCATCGGAAATCGCCAGGATGTTTCGCTTGATCTCATCGGTAATGTGGGGGATGACTTGGACCGTCCCGCCCAGGTAATCTCCCCTCCGCTCCTTGGTAATCACCGAATAGTAAATCTGGCCGGTGGTAAAGTTATTCCTTCGGCTCAAACGAGCCGAGGTAAACCTTTCGTAATGACCCAGGTCCAGGTCGGTTTCCGCCCCGTCATCCAGGACAAAAACTTCCCCGTGCTGGAAGGGGTTCATGGTCCCGGGGTCGACGTTGATGTAAGGATCGAGTTTCTGCAGGGTAACTTTCAGGCCCCGCGACTCTAACAGGGCTCCAATGGAAGCCGCAGTCAGCCCCTTGCCCAGGGAAGAGAGGACTCCGCCGGTGACGAAAATAAACTTGGTATGGCCGGCTGTATTTTTCTTCGCTTCCATTCGTTCTGCACTTCCGCGTCCAACCATCTCACCCTCAGAGTAAACGATCTTGGGGAAGATCCGGGATTTTTTTCCCCAAATGTTCCAACCCCAGGAGAGTTACTTTGCGCCCGCGGGGAGTTCGGTCTAAAAATCCCCTCTGGATCAAATAAGGTTCATAGACGTCTTCAATGGTGTCCTTTTCTTCATTCACCGCAACGGCCAGCGTTTCCAGACCTACCGGCCCTCCGTTAAACTTCTCCGAAATCGTCAGCAGGATCTTGCGATCCATTTTATCCAATCCCCCTTCATCCACTTCCAAAAGCCTGAGAGCCTGATCGGCAACCGACTGGTCGATTTTTCCTTGGGCCCGCACTTGGGCAAAATCTCTCACCCTGCGGAGCAAGCGATTCGCTACCCGTGGCGTCCCCCGCGATCTCCTGGCGATCTCCTCAGCCCCAGATGGATCTATCGCCATATTTAGAAGTTGGGAGGAGCGCATTAAAATTCGCTTGAGCTCTTCGGGCGAATAGAATTCCAAACGAAAGTTAATCCCGAATCGATCGCGCAGAGGAGAAGTGAGAAGACCTGCGCGCGTGGTTGCGCCCACCAGGGTGAAAGGAGGAATATTCAGTTTGATCGAACGGGCGCTGGGACCCTGCCCGATGAGGATGTCGATTTGGAAATCCTCCATGGCCGGGTAAAGGATTTCTTCCACCACATGGTTCAAGCGATGAATTTCATCGATGAAAAGGAGGTCGTGTTCTTGCAGGTTGCTGAGGATGGCCGCCAGATCCCCCGGCCTCTCGATCACCGGGCCCGAGGTAGCCTTGACATTCACCCGCAGTTCCGCACCAATGATGTATGCTAAGGTGGTCTTACCCAGTCCGGGGGGCCCGTAAAAAAGGACATGGTCCAAGGCTTCCCCCCGATTCTTCGCCGCCTCGATAAACACTCGCAGGTTGCTCTTGACTTCCTCCTGCCCGATGTATTCTCCCAAGCTCTTAGGCCGTAGGTTGAATTCATAACGCAGGTCCTCTTCGGTCAGCTCTGGCTGAATCCCCCGATCCGGGAGGGAAGCACTTTCCGAACCGGCAGCCGAACTCTTTGATAAATCTCGCTTGGCGGCCATGGCCTCAACCTGTACAGAGAACTCTCAGACTTGCTTTCAAGGCCTTTTCCAGAGTTATTTCCGGGGTCTGTCGGAGAATGCTTTCTACGGCCTTTTCGGCCTGCCCCTTTTTGTACCCCAAATTGACTAAAGCCGAAACCACGTCCTCAGCCATTTTATCGGGGGGTCGACGATCTGTCCCCGGGAATGCCTCCCGGGTTTGAATCTTTTGGGCTTTTTCCCGAAGGTCCAAAATCATCCGTTCGGCCGTCTTGCGGCCAACCCCGGGGATGGAGATCAACCGGGCCATATCCCCTGAACCCAGCGAATGGACGAGCTCCGGGGGGGTTATCCCGGAAAGGATGTTTAAGGCCAGTTTGGGCCCGATGCCCGATACGCCAATCAGAATCTGGAATAGCTCTTTCTCCAGCAGAGTGGAAAAACCGTAGAGTTGCAGAAGATCTTCCCGCACGTGAGTATGAGCATGCAGCACCACATTCTGTTCGGATTCGGGAAGGTCGTAGAAAGTTGTCAGAGAGACAAAGAGCTGATACCCGATGCCGTTGGTCTCCACGAGGACGTAGCCCGGGTTTTTTTGAATCAAATGGCCCCGGATAAGGGCGATCATCTGCTCTCTCCCAGATCGAAGTTCTGGCCTCGAACTGGACATCGGGTTCCGGAAAAAGCTCTCTTCGGCCCAACGGCTTTTAGGGAATTCTGCCAGGGTAGAGAATGGGCTAAACAGAGGGCCACGGCCAGGGCATCGGCGGCGTCGGTCGTTAAATTTTTCGGGGTACGCAAGAGCGCTCGGATCATGGTTTGAACCTGATCTTTCGCCGCCCTTCCATATCCCACGACAGCCTGTTTCACCTCTAAGGGGCTATATTCCTGAACCTCCACGCCCGATTCCGCAGCGGCCAGGATGGCCACCCCCCTTGCCTGCCCCAACAGCATAGCGCTCTTTACATTCTTGGCGTAGAACGGCCTCTCTACAGCCATGAGCTGGGGGGCAAAGTTCTCAATTTGTTGGCACAGGCCGCGAAAGATTTGCTGGATGCGTTGCGGAAAGGATTGCAGGCGTGGGGGGCGAATAACCCCGCTCCCGCGGTAAAGGATCGAACCGTTGCCACCGATCTCGATGACTCCAAACCCGGTCGCCACAATCCCTGGATCCACCCCCATGATCCGGGTGGCCTGTTCATTCTCCGGCAAGTCTCCTGATCTGAGGAACCGTCTCGTTCCTCTAGGCACTGAGTCGCTCCATCTCCTCATCCGGGATGTCGAAATTGGCGTAAACGTGTTGAATGTCGTCGGAGTCTTCCAGGCTTTCCATCAACCGGACCATCTGTTGAGCCTCCTTGCCCGTGAGGCGGATCGTGGACTGGGGGACCATACTGACCTCCCCATAGGATGGCTTAAGGTTTGCTTCTTCCAGTTGTTTCTTTACCCGCTCAAAGGTCGACGGCTCCGTGATCACCTCAAATTCTTTATCTGTCTCCCGCACATCCTCAGCCCCCGCCTCCAGGGCTAGATCCATAAGTCTTTCTTCATCAACCTTGCCTTTTTCGAAAACGATCAGGCCTTTTTTATCGAACATCCAGGACACACACCCGGCTTCCCCCAAGTTTCCGGCGTTCTTGGAGAAGACGTGCCGAATGTCCGCTACCGTGCGTTTGCGATTGTCCGAAAGAATCTCCACCAAAACCGCTACCCCTCCTGGCCCGTACCCTTCGAAAGTGGCTTCCTCGTAGGAAACGCCCGGGAGTTCTCCCGTGCCTTTCTTGACGGCCCGATCGATGTTGTCTTTAGGCATATTCTCCGCTTTGGCGGCGGCAACGGCGCTCCGCAGCCGATGGTTCCCGGTGGGGTCCCCGCCGCCCATCCGAGCGGCCACGGTGATTTCCTTGATCAGTTTAGTGAATATCTTGCCTCGCCGGGCATCCGCCGCGCCCTTCTTATGTTTGATCGTGCTCCATTTCGAGTGGCCGGACATGGGTCAGATCTCCCCTTTGTTTTTATCAATTCTTTATAGCACAAGGAAGGGATGTTTGCCAGAGCAAAAATAAATAAATCACCCCGGGGTTGGTCGGTCCCCCTGAAAAAAAAGTTCCTCCCTCCTTGATTTTCCCGCTGCTGACTCCGTAGCATCTTAACCCTATAGTTGCATAAAAACTTTGTTGAGCTACAGCCAAAGCATTGCAAACGTTGGTTCAAAATGAACTTTTAAAACGACCGCAGGACTTCACCGTAGGTGCCATCTTCCCCCCCACCCTAACCCTCCCCCTCGAGGGGGGAAGGTGTGAAAAAATTAAACAAATCCCCCTCTCCCTTGAGGGGAGAGGGTAGGGTGAGGGTGAAGAATTAAAGAATTCCTTTAGGTTACTTATCCCCCTCCCCTTCATCCCCTCCCACCCGGGGAG
>Ga0315295_10000339_pt1 | contig 39702 bp, 33 predicted proteins | sample YL17G14_0_MG_FD_204453 | JGI IMG/M metagenome (GOLD analysis project Ga0315295, IMG submission 204453) | Sediment microbial communities from Yellowstone Lake, YNP, Wyoming, USA - YL17G14_0 | ecosystem: Environmental > Aquatic > Freshwater > Lake > Sediment | place: USA: Wyoming | collected...
ACGCGACCCTTTTTCTACTACCCTTACGCTAACGCCCGCTGTCAATCCCTTGGCTCTTTTATAATAAGTCAACTAATTCATCAACGTCCCATTTGCTTGCCGTCCAAGATTCAAGACAAGACCACATATCCAGATGGAAACTCAAATGAGAAGTCAACTAATTCATCAACGTCCCCTATACGTCATCACTATACGTCCTATCAAGTCACTACGGTCGGGCGATGATCTTAGTGAGGATCTTTGTCCGCTCCCGCGTATAGTTTTCTTAACTCTGCCAGAGAAGGAGGTTGCAAACCGTATCTGAGCATCAAAGCTCTATTCCGCTCTATCCAATCTCGTGAATAGTGTACGAGATAGTAGTTATGGTAATTGCTTGTGACAATTAATGTACTTTGTTGGCCAAGAGAGCCCCGACATCCACCGCATGGAGACCTCTCTGACAGAATTTGGTCCACAGCGATAATGTAATCAGGGCCGTACTTTTTCCTGAATTTCTTAGTCTTGTGAATCTTCTGCAGCTTACCGGCAATAATGATTTCAGAATGAAGTGCTCTTTCCCTGTTACGAGCAGCTTCATAGAAAGGACCTGCTGCGGTTTTATCTATTCCCTTGGCTTCTGGTTTTAGAACATAGTATCTAAACACGGCTACATTGGTTCCTCTGAAATCGTCAAAACTCTCATATCCAACTTTTGCACGCTCTTCAGAAAGGCGTCGTTCCATTTCAGCGGTGGCGCCATTTGATTTAGGTACTCTTAGCTGCAGGGGAGCTGTAATGGCAGGTGCAGCGCTGGGAACTGCCGGTCCAAATCCCAAATCATCCGTGCCATATTTCTTTGCATAAGAGGTGAGGCGGTTATCTAACTTGTCAAAGCCTGCCACCACAGGTTCTTCGTCGCCCTGAACTTTCTGTGCGGCTGCTTCGGCGTTCTTCTTAACATTCTTTGCTTCAGTTTCGATTACCGCAAGGTCATGCTCTTGTTGTTCAATTTGTTTCTCGGTATCTTTATCCGCAAAGTCCTTTTCAACTCCAAGCTTAAATTCTTCATCAAGTATTTTCTCATCCAGCGGTTTCTTACCATCTGAAGACATTTCAAGCAGGGCGGTAGGAGTATCCCTGGTGCCACTAAAAGTAAGTACGAGTTCATGTACCTTGTCCTGCATCAGGAAATCTTCTTCAAGGACATTGGTAATTTCCTCTTTACCCAAATCCTTTCTCTCGGGCACCGTTGTACTGAACTTGCCTTTCTCTCGTTCTTTGCCTCCTTCAATTTGCGTAAACCCTCCGGTCCGCTTACCTTCCCCCTTCCCTTCTTTTTCACGTGCAACAGAGGTAGCAAGATTCTTCCGTTGTTTTTCTTCAAACCCGATTTTCCGATAATCAAGCTTTGGCTTTTCACCGGACCCGATCACATATTCATTCAAATTCAGCACAAGGCCGAAACTTCCTATTGTCCAGGTTCCGATATGGTAGTCTTCCGTCTCCCAAATTTTTGCTCTGAGTACGCGAACGTTCAGGCTTCCCGAAAGCTCAAACGTTAACTTGCCGCCAGAGTGAATTGTTCCGGCAATCGTATAGGCGGCTGGTGTTCCTTTCTTCCCAATGGTTGGGGCAGCATCAATATGAGCAATGGCCTCCGCTGTTCCTTCTATCTCTCCGGATACTGATCCTATTTCAAAGACGCCGCCAAGGTTATAGGCTCCATCTACTGAGATTGTTACGGTTGCCCCGGCATTTCCTGAAATATAGACGCGCGGAGTTATGTCTACTTCGCTACTATAATCTGGGTGATTTGAATACACTCCGGCAATCTCAATCTCATAAAGTTCAAGCGGATTTATATGTGCATGAGCATCAACCTTAATTCCTAGGTCGAGACCAATCGTCCCAAAAGGCGCTGGTGCTCTTGCAGCAGTGACGCGTTTCTCAAATAGGTGTTTAGATTCGTTGTCCGGGTCATCAGATTTATAGTCATACTGATCGGTGAAATACCACTTAGCAGGAAGTTTTAATTTTCCTGACAGGATAATATAGCCTTCAGGACTCACAGCAAACGCGCCTTCTCCTTCTAAATCCTCGGGAGGGGCTTGCTGCCCTTGTGGATTTGCAGGTGGATTTGCAGCCGGAGTACCTTTTTTATCGATGAGTTTAAAGGTGAGATTACCCCATCCTGTCAGGGCAAGTGGCTCTTTGGAGTCCTCAGCAGCTGTGGGAATCGCGCCAGAGGCTTTCGGAAGTTTCTCTGCCGGCGCATGCTGCGCAAATAATTCTTGCGCTTCACTCTCGGTAGTAAGCGCAATATTGACTTCGCCGTGAATGCGTGCCGAAGAGTAGGTGGCTTTACCAAAAAAGTCGAATGTGCCGTTTTTGTATGAGGCTCTTAGTTGTCCCTGGGCAAACTCTCCATCTTCAGTTTTCTTGTCACCTGACACCCATTGCTTGTCAAGAACTAACCCCGTGGAATCGCCATGCAGCTCTGCTTTAGGATTTCGTTCTATTGGGATTTGATACTCTTCGAGTCCAATTACTTTACCCTTTAAATCTCCGAGCCAAAGATAGAACTTATTGACTAGTCCGAGCTTCCCTTCGATCTTTTGCTGGTTCGCTAATTCCAGCTGTCCAGAAGACAAGAAAGACAAGACACCAGTATCAAGTTGGTTGTCATACTGAGTTGACGTGTAGTTCTTCCCGTCATATTCATCGCCGTAAATCAAAGGCAGAAATGCCTCTTCATCGAAGCGGGTCACAGCTTCTTGAGCTGAAAGTGGGTGGATCTCGTCCGCTTTTTTACCTTTAATCCATACTAACTTGCCATAAATCGAACCGCTTATGATGCCTACCAAAAGCCCGAGAGTGCCTTTCTCATTTTTTTCGAATGCCTCGTGTTCCAATCCAATCAGCTGAAGGTCGGCATGATAATCAGGACTTTCAGGTTGAGCATCTTTACAAATGTGTATAACGGGCCCAAGCAAACCCGTATAAATATCTACACACGCTCTATTGCGAAAGGATACCTTCGGCTTCACAAAGATAAAACCTGAACCCAAGGACCCAAACTTGATGTTGACGGGAGCCTCCTGACCGTTTTCCCAAAGGGACGCAATATAATTTCCCAAGCCTGCGCCTGGCTTAAAGCTCGCCATTCCCTGGATGTCAACGACATCATCGCGATGGTCGTAATAGGCGCGCTGCTTGTCAGTAGAAGGGTAAATGTCCCCAGCTTTTGGGTATGTTTGAATTTGCTCTTCGGTACGACTCACAGCCTGGCTATTGTTTGCTACACTTCGCTGCTGTAAGACATGCGTCAACTCATGCGCCAGTACGTGCCTCCCTTCGCGAGACTCCGGCGAATACTGGCCTGCTCCAAATGCGATATTCGGCCCCACCGTGAATGCCCTTGCATTTATTGAGTTGGCGGTTTCTGCTGCTCGGGAATCCGTATGCACGCGTACCTGGCTAAAGTCCGTGCCGAACCTTGGTTCAAAAAAAGCTCTTACAGACTCAGGCAAAGACTGACCACCGCCTCTGACGCTGTTGATTTGAGGTTCGATTGATGGAGTTACTTCGGGAGCACTGCCAGAAACCTCTTTAGTTTGGATGAGTTCCTCCTCTTCCTCCATCAGCTGACGGTGTACCTTATCCTCACGCTCTGTGCACATTCTCTGAATACTCGGAAACTTGTCATGCCTGGAAACTCTCTTGCTCTGCGCCTGGCTCAGATCGGGCATCAGCATCACATGCTCAGCCACCCGGTCTGCTTCCTGCTCATAGACATCATCGGGCCGGCCTATTCTCAGCTTTGCCTGAAGAAAGCCTGACTTAAACAATCTATGTACCGCCTGATTGCCGACGGTTCTTTGGAGAAACAGGATTTGGTCCATTGGAGAATTTGTGATCTCGGATCTCTCTGTCCTTTGGCTTTGAGAGCTTGAGGTTGCCTTTATTTCTGTTGTCTTGACGGTTGCCGTCGCCTTCTCACTCACAGCCATTCACCTTTAGTGTGGAACGGATTAGCATGAATAAACCCCACCATTACCACCGGTGCTCTGCTCATGGTTCTGGTCCGTGCGCTTTTGGGGTCGGCTCGCCTTTGGCAGGTTTCGATGTCTGGCACTTGCGTTTGGTCAGAACCAAATCGCGGTTAGGCCCGGGACATTTATAGTCGTACCAGCACAATGGCCTGTTGGGCGGGGGAAAAAACGTCTGAAGCGGATAAACACCGACGATGATCGCGTCTTTGCGCACGATAACCCTGATTGGCGTTCCGTCGGTGAAATGGACTGTGCAAGCAAATGCGCCGGTATCGGGATTGAAGAGATCACATTCGATCTTCTCCACAGTGCCACGATTTCCCGTCAATTCAGTTCGGACATAATGCTCCGCCGCTCGCTTGTTCGTGCTTTCGTAATCGGCGAACCAGCCGGCGCATTCATCTTCCGACTCTTTCGTCCCGGCGCTGGTTGTAGCACCAGCCTCGATCACAACCCGCTGCACAGCATACCCGTGTCCGCCTTGCTGTACCACATGTGTCAGCTCATGTGCCATCAAATGTCTTCCGGCATGCGTCCCCGGCGTGTATTGACCACTGCCAAACACGATGTCACTGCCTACGGTGAATGCCTTGGCCTGAAGAGTATGGGTTAATTCACTTGCCTGACTGCCGGAGTATACACGCACACTGCGGAAGTCAGTGTTAAAGCGTGGCTCAAAGTAGGCCCGTTCCGGATTGGAGAGCGGCCTTCCCCCCCTCAGCGAGGCCACGGATGATTCCACAGAAAAAGTGAGTGAAGGGGGTCCAACCTCTTCCCTCTTCGTCTGGATAGGTTCTTCCTCTTCTGTCTGACGCTGGGCAAGCGGGGCGATCGTGAGTGGCTTCGTTCGAACAACCTCCTCTTCCCCGCACGAGGGACCTTTGGCAAACGGTCAGGTCGGTTTCGACTGAACGGTTGGCTCCGGCATCCGCATGATCCGTTCTGCCGCCCTGTCGGCCTCCTGTTCGTAGCGATCATTCGATTGGCCGATTCTGAGCTTTGCTTGAATAATACCGGATTTAAATAATCCTTGGACCGCTTGATTACCTATGGTCCTTTGAAGGAATGATATGTGATCAACAGGTGAACTAACGGAGTGATTGAACCTAGACTGTAGCGTTTGAGGCCCTGTTTTGCGATACATAGGCTCATGTGCTTTTGTCGCTATTCTAATTCTGGCAGTCATTTGTTGCCTTCAACTTTGCACCTTGCATATTAAAATGCAAAGAAACAAGACCTGACCCTTCTTTACTTCTTTGACTTGTTTTTGAGAAACAAAATTCGCCTCTTCCGCAAAATCTGTGGGGTAACATTTCAAGCTAAACCTTTGTAAGCCCACATATTTAAAACTATTTCGCAGTGTTTTCATGTCCAAAATTTATCTATATTTCTCGCATTCAAATTTGAATACCTTAAGATACGATTTCTCCGGCTGCTCCACAGCAATAGCTGGCGTGTAAAACAATGCAATTACAATATGTTACGAATACGCCAGCGAAACTGTAAAACGTTTTCTATCGGCAATTGCCTTTTTTACCCACAGATTCTGCTAAAGATCCCAAAATTCTCTCTCTTTGATTCAGTTTTAGATGTTATTCTATATTTGTCGCTCATTGTTTATCTCTCGGTCTGCTTCTTTTCTTCTCACATGCGAATAACTATCTCGCGATCTTCGAGTGCTTCTTAATCAAGGAATTTAAATGTATCTGTTGACTTCGTCCGCCATGGCCTTTACTTTCTCTTTTTACCTCATTTTCATTGATACCACAACTTGCATCTAACTTATTAAATTAAATTGCTGTCGCTATTTTCCTGGTTCTTATATATTTTAAATTATTGAGTGGATAACACCCTATATTTGTTATTACTGCTCTTGAGAAATCCTATAGTCTCATTATGCATAAGCCATCCAAAACCATTTTCATCTATCCCATTGACTTGAAGACTGCTGGCCGCTACATCTGGATCCCAAAACAGAAACTTATCTCCCTCATAACCGATAATAACTATCGAATGGTTTGGCTGCGTTACGTTCCCGCTAAGCACACGCGCATAAGTGATAGCGTTGGTATTCAGAAAATTCTTAAGTTTCGGAATGTTCTTCTTTATCTCCGTGTTTCCTCTAAGTGACAAAGATATCCCTTTCAGCTTAAGGCCTTTCCGTTTATAAAAGAGTTCTTTGACTCTTTGGGCGGTTCCACCACAAAAAACTGCTTCAGAAATTGAAACTGCCAACAAGCATGTTAATGAAAATCCGGTTTCTTTTTTGTTGCAAAGAGATATAAAATTAGGTCTGTTCCCTTTCTTAATCTGTTCCCATGCTTTTACATATATCCATAATCCAGCAGCTTTAAGTTTGGCTATTCTATAAAATGAACCAACCAGACGCAAAAGTTTACGCTTTGCATCGTTACCAAGATCGAAAGATGTGTGATTACGCAAATTGGTATCCAAACTTTTTTGTTTATTTTGAAATTCAGTTACTCTTCCGAAGTAAGCATCACTAAGAAGGGAATCAAAATTACTTTTCACCAGATTTTTTTTGACTTGACTGGAGGGTGAGGAATTAATAACGTTAGTGATATGTTGATAAATGATCTCCTTTAATTTATTCGTACAGTAAAATTGTCCGAAGTTTATGATATCGGGGTCTGGCATTTGAAAGGTGTTCTTGTAATCTTTAATGATGTCTCTATCAGGTTTGCGACGCAAATCAGTCTGTATTTCCCTTGCCTTTGTTTGCTGCAACACATGTGTTAATTCGTGAGCCAGTAGGCTTTTACCTTCATTTGATTCAGGAGAGTACTGCCCGGCTCCAAAGACAACATCCTGACCTCTAGTGAATGCTCTTGCATTAATTGCCCTAGCCGATTCTGCTGCACGTAAGTCAGTATGCACACGCACCTGGCTAAAGTTGTAGCCAAAGCGTGGCTCAAAGAATACACGGACAGATGCAGGTAAAGGCCGGCCGCCACACTTTATTTCATTGATGCGAGATTCAATGCCAGGACCGACTTCCGGAGCGCAGCCGGAAGCCTCTTTCGTCTGAATGATTTCTTCCTCCTCTTCCTCAGCCTGTCTTTGAACCAATGGCGTAATTCTCAGTTTTGTCTGAATAACTTCTTCTTCCCCGCACGAGGGACCTTTGGCAAATGGTCAGGTGGGTTTTGGCTGAATCGCTGGCTCAGTCATACGCATAACATGATCGGCCGCCCTGTCTGCTTCCTGCTCATAAATATCATTTGGCTGACCTATTTTAAGCCTTGCTTGAATAAAACCAGATTTAAACAATCTCTGCACTGCCTGATTGCCGATGGTTTTTTGGAATTGTAAGACGTAGTCAATGGGCGAATTTACAGGTTGAGAGAAATCAGTTCTTTGTTTTTGAGAAACAAAATTCTCTCTCTTTGCTTCAGTTTTAGATGTTATTCTAGATTGTTCGCTCATTGTTTATCTCTCGGTCTGCTTCTTTCCTTCTCACATGCGAATAACTATCTCGCGATCTTCGAGTGCTTCTTAATCAAGGAATTTAAATGTATCTGTTGACTTCGTCCGCCATGGCCTTTACTTTCTCTTTTTACCTCATTTTCATTGATACCACAACTTGCATCTAACTTATCAAATTAAATTGCTGTCCCTATATTCCTGCCTGAAGAGTATGAGAGGTTCTCGCTTCAGATTTCTTTGAATCCCGGGTAGTGAGACTTCCCATTTCTCAGCTCGTCCTATTGTCTCAAGACTCCGGGCCAACACACTCCGGGGAGACTGCTGCCCGCTCCACTCTGTTTGTGGGCCTAACCAAGACGAAATAAACGCTTGCAGGTCCCGAGGCGGTCCAGATCGGCAGATTGGCCATATAGATTAACTCGCCTCCTTTCCTCTCAAAAGGTACATGCTGGGCCTTCGACATATTCACGAGCTGGCCTTGTTCGACGCCAAACGGAGCAATCGCCGCCGTAAAGAAGTAAGCGAAATCGCACGGGAAGGTAATACAGTGCTTCAAGAAGATCCTATATGATTCAATCCTGCGCCACGTCTCCAGGGCACCATCCAGTGATAACTCCATCCACTTCTCTCCGAAGGAAAACCGCTCGCCGGACGGGAGACTCCTGATCGACTCCATGATCTCACGTCCAGAAGAAGCCGGGTTTTCCATCAAAAGGGTCAGCCGCTTCTCGATCTCTGGAGCTCCCTCCACAGCACCTCCTCCATTATTCCCATTCCAGCTCTCTGCCCTCGACAGTTACCAGAATTTCTATCAGGGCGTGTGCGACTCCACCACAGTCGGGCTGGACGTACAGGGACAGCACGTCCAGTTGAAAATCAGACTGTGAGGGACAGGTGCAGAGATATTTCCTCCCAGTGCGGGGTCAGTTAGACTCGACCGTAGGACGCCGGCAAAGGTAGCGGCGTTATTCCTCGTCATCTGGGCAGGCATACTTGCCACGCTCACATTGTCGTGATACCTCGCCGTCGCTCTGATCCGGACTCTGTCAATTGTGCATCCCGTAGGGTCATCATTGACCCAACTGAATGTGTCGGTACTGCCGTCGGCAGGGTCAAAGGTCGTTGAATTGGGACGAATACGCCACGCCTCAAAATATCTGAGAGGGCTTATCTTACCGCTTGCATCTGGTACCTCCCTGCCCGAGCAGTCCCTGTTGTTCCAGGTAAATGTGATATCTTGGATGACAAAACCGCCGTTCGGAGCGGAATTACCCGAAATACTCCACCTGATTACAAAATTCATGACACCACAGTTTCCAGGGGTTGGCCCCGTGACGATAGTCGCGCTGAGTTGTGGGACAGCTGCCGGCGGCGCTGGTGCTGGTGGACGAGGTGCCGGTGCCGGAGGCCCGGCTGAGGGCTGCCGAGAAATGATCGCCCGACGGTTCAGCGCGAGGACATCAGTCGAAAATTCAGTCGTCTCTCCATGGGCCACAATGGTGATCTGCCCAACCGGCACTCCCTGCGCAACCAGCTCATCTCTCACCGCCTCTGCGCGGCTGCAGGAGAGTCGCCAATTCAGGCTCTGCGGCCCATCCACGCTCGCATAACCATCTACCTGTATGGAATCGCGGGAGCCGTCTGCAATCCAATTGTCCACGAAGTTCGCGATGTTGACCCTCTCAGCCACCGAGAGATTCGTGGAAGATCTGTCAAAGAGCACATTCGGGCCGTCGAGGTGTCCGGCACCGGTGACAAGCGCACAGGGCAACCCAGGCGGCGCCTGGTCAATGTCTGCCTGGTTCTGAAGAGCGGCACCGCCCCCTTCTTGCTGCACCACGTGGGTCAGCTCATGGGCGAGAAGTTTCCTTCCCTCCAAAGATCCCGGCGAGTACTCCCCCTGGCCGAAGAAGATATCACGCCCGACGGTGAAGGCCCTGGCCTGGACCGTCTTCGCCAGTATCCCGGCCTGACTGTCCGCATGGACGCGCACGCCACTGAAGTCATGGTCGAAGCGTGATCCGAAAAAGGCCCGCTCCGAGTCAGGCAGTGATTTCCCCGATCCCCTCTGCGACACGATCGATGATTCCACGGCAGAAGTGAGTGAGGGAGTCCTACCCGCTTCTCTCTTCGCCTGGAGAGGTTCCTCCTCTTGCCCTTCGTCTTGCCGCTGGAATGCCAGATCCGCTGCTCCCGGAAGAGGCTTTGTCTGGAGTTCTTCTTCCTCCTCTTCGACCTGCCGCTGGACAAGGGGGGTTATCCCGAGCTGCTTCGGCTGCACGATCTCCTCTTCCCCGCACGCGGAGCCCTTTGCAAAGGGTCAGCCGGGCTTCAATTGAAGAGATTCGCTCTTCAGACCACGGACGGAGGATGGTTGACTGCCGACAGCAGTATTATCCGGCATGCGCATCACTTCATCGGCCACCCGGTCAGCTTCCTGCTCATAGATATCATCGGGCTGGCCTATGCTCAGCTTTGCCTGAAGAAAGCCTGACTTAAACAATCTCTGCACCGCCCTGTTACCGATCGTGTTTTGGAGAACTGTCAACCGGCCTGCCACGGAATCGGAGCTCGGCGCGCTGTTGAGACCCCTCACATCCGTACTTCTCTTCGGGGTCTCAGTCGCCTTCTTCTGTAACGCCTCTTTCAAGCTTACTTACCGATCCTCGTCCCCAGTTCCTTGATCGTCTTGTTCAATTCGTCCAGCTTCTTCTGGTATGTCGTCTCCATCTTCTTGAGATCGGCGGCGTTCTGCTTCGAGATATCGGCGACCTTCGCGTCCATCTCCTTTCTCAGCGCGTCTACATCCACCTTCTCACGGGCCTCCGCAACAGGCATATAAAAGAGGACCTTCCCTTGCTTGTCCGTAACGAGATCGACCCGCGTAGCCGGCTCGATCTTCTCGATCGAGATAGCCCTTCCAGCCAAGCTCGCTGCTTTCTCTGGAGTCAGTACGACCGTACTGTTATAGACTAAATTCTGTTTCGCAATCTCTGCTCTGGCCTGTTCCTCGTTCATCTTATTCACAGCCGTCATTTTCTTGAACGTTTCGACCCGGCTTGCTATCGCTGGAGTCTCGACAGCTTTTGGTAATTGCTCGGTGATCAAGTCGAGCAACCGGCAGATCATGATAAAAGGATTATCCAGGAAGCTAACGACCGCATTTGAGAACGAACCAAGGATGTACTCCCAGAACATCGGGGTCATCACATATCGTCTGCCTTCGTGAATCGAGATCATATTCTGCTTTATCGTCGTCACTTTACAGTTCGTCGTTTTGAAATCGACCGTTCCGAGAACCACATATGGTTCGTCAGTGCAGCAGCACGTCGGACAGGGATAGGGCTGGTCACAGAAAGATTTCTGGAAATCTTCCAGAGCCTTACTTACGCATTTTGCTTGCTCTTCTTTTGTGGTATATTTCTTGAGGCACTCAATAACCACCGTCAGGATATCCTTTGGGAGAGCGGCCTGACAAGGAGGCGACTTAAACAGATTGACACAGAAGCCTTCGGTAATGCGTGAATATTCGCAGGTCTTCTCTTCACAGCTCCCTCCCGGAGCGTACACAGGAACGGGATCCGTAGGGACTTCAGCAAATTTGATCGCCACATAATACTTGCATTCCCCGGACGTATCTGTTTCAGCGCAGATATCTTTTTCTCTCTTCGATGTGTCAGGGCAGAGTTCAGGAAGCTTCTTGAGATCGACTTCGAAACTGTTGCAGACGACGATCTCATTTCCGAGGCAGTCGAGGGCCATTCCCGGCGTGATGACGATCTTTGAAGATTCAGGACTGGTTGCCGTGATTCCTAATCCGCAGACTACACCCCAGCCGTGGATCATCCTGTTACTCAGTCTTCTCTTCTCATTGTGGTACATCTGCTCTTCTCGAAAATCCCGTTCGGTCATGAGCATCCCGTGGAAGTATCGCGCCCTTTTCAAATTTGTATATTCGCACTGCTTATCCTTTGATTTGTCTCTTTCCATTCTTTCCTCCTTTTCTATGTCCTGAGTCTCACTCTATTTTTTCTTTATGCTTTTGCCCTTGGCTGCAGATTCTGCAGGTTCCGATGTCACATAAAACCAGCTTACAAAGTCACCTCCCGCAGTCCCATTTCCTGACGGCAGCCTACCGCCAATAAAGTTTCCGTCGAGCGCTTTAGCCGGCTTTCCGCTCTCTTCTGCACTCATGATAAAAACAGACTTGAGCACGACCTTAAATTCGCCGCCCCTTTGGCGTATGCTTGAGTAGCCAAAATAAACGTCTATAAGCCATTTCGAGGTGAATTTAAACGTGGCGGTTGATTTTCCTGTCGTATCATCATACGAATAGGACACATCTCCAGGAGCCAGTTCATACCGGTAATTTCCCGTATCCGCATCGATCATCTTCACCATAACGATGAACGTATGATCATTGATCGTGTCCCCGTTCATCTTCTTGTCGAACTCAATCTGTGCGCCCTGGGTATAGATTCCCTTGTCAGGGTCTGCCCAGTCTTCCCAGCTCAGCGTTGCTCCGTTTTCCTTCCAGTTGATGTCGATCACATGGGGGAGATCGCCATGGAAGCAGTTGATAAGATCAAAGAGAAGGGCGTTATTGAAAATCAGTCTTCTCTTTGAGCACTGGTCGATCTTCAGGGGAGGGGGCGCGTTCGGATCCTGAGTTGGCGTAATCGTTATCTCTGCGAGAACAAGACACGGCTTCTCCGGACACTGGGGACACCCATCTTTTAACTTCTTGCAAAGGTAATCATGGAGGGAACTGGGCTTATCCTCGATAAGCGGGCAATTCTTTGCATAGGGATCTTCGATATCAACGTCCCCAACATGTTTTACGAGTATCTTATAGCTGTCCCTGATCCGGTTAAACTCGCACGTTTCCTTTTGATCGCACGCGATGGGTGGAAGATGTATCGGCTCTGTCTTGCATTCATGGAATTCAAGACAGAGCACCAGTTTCTTTTCTGTTTCGTCTTCCGGCTTCTCCTTGTCGCACTCTGATACCTCGGGTACAAGCACAACCTCCTGTTCCTTACAGACAAGAATCTCCCTGCCGCAGCAGTCGAGCGCAAGTCCTGGAGTTATCAGCACCTTATGTGGGTCATACCCCTTGCTGAGGTCACCGGGGTCAACCGGCTTCTGCTTCACGTCCAGACCGCACATAACCCCCCAGCCATGAATCATCCTGTTGATGAGCCACCTTTTTTCATTGGAGTAACACTGCTCTGCAAAAAAATCCCGGACAGTCATTAATTTCCCGTGGTAATAGTTATTCCTCTCAAAATAGGGTATATCACAAATGCCGCACCGTTTCTTATCGTCCTTCTTCATGCACGTCATAATAAGACCTCCTTATATCAAAGCAGTTTCATGTCTTTTTCTAATACTGAGCACCTTTCCAGTCTTCCGCTCTCCTCGCCTTTCATCATGATTATTCCGGAACCGATAACCGTAACCCCGAGGCGTATCTGTTGATATTCTCCAACGATTGTATTTATGCCCACATAATTTTCAATGCCAGCCCTCATTTCTCTAACTGCATGAAGCGTGTAAGATGTATGGGCGGGTTTTGCCTCATCGACGATGCGGCTTATCCCTTTTTGATAAAGAGTGAATTCTTCGGGAGAGAGATTCAGGAGAATTCTGAAACGATGGGCCATCGGCAAGAAAGGATCTTCCGGCGCCTGAACCGTGTCACGCAGTGCTGTCCTTCCGATGATCGAATCATCCCCTAGACGGAATCCCCGAACCGGGGTCTCAAGGAGGATGCTATCCACTCCTATGCTGAATGGTTTTCCCAAAACCATCGGCTTCCCGATCCGCGAGAACTCAAGAATGATCGGTTCTCTTCCTGTATAGATGCCGATAAGCCTTCTTATCCCTTCGGGCGTTCCTTTAAGCTTATAGAGTGCCGGTGCCTGTCTGATGAACTCTCTTTTCTTTTTCTCAGGCCAGTCCTCCTCGAGGGCCATATTCAGCCATGAGGCAAGCCACGGAAGGAAATTCTGCGGCACCGTGTCTGGATCAAAGTATGTGAAGACCTGGTCTATGTCGATCTCCAGATCATAGAGAATCGATTCAAAAAGGGAAAGAAACCTTTCGAGGAACTCCTTGCTTACCTGACTCAATTCACCGCTGATCATGTCATCCTGGTAGATCGCAGGCAGATAGCGGAGATAGGAAATCCTCGGATAGTAGACCTTCATTCTTTTGATAGAGAGGCTGAGCTTCTCATCAAAAGTAGAGAGGCCGAGCTTGAGCCAGAGATACCGGCCCTTCTTTCCCCTGAAAAGCATATCCCGCGGATTGGTCTCTGGGCCAATCCATGGTATGACGTGGTCAACAAAATCCGCCCTTTCTTTCGTTGTTTTCTTCTCATCAGTCATGACCTCGTCTACAGCCTTTTTCTGCGCCTCATCGTCAGAGGCATAATAATATGCCTCCAGGAGTGTTCTGGGGGGGATATCTGCATCAAGGGCGAGTCTGTGCCAGCTGCACTCGGGAATTCCACTATCGAGAGTCTTTGCATAATAAAGACCCTTTTCCTTGGTGAACATCTTTTCAGGTTCAAAAAATGCGATCCCTTTTCTACTGCTTGCATAAAGGCCGCTTTGATCACAAGCGATCAGGAGGAATGGCTCGGAGAACCCCGGTATCTGAATCGTCCCGAGATAATCTCCCTGAGGATCAAACTGATGGATGCGTCCGGCATTCTCGTCACAAACAAAAATATTCCCCTTTTTATCTAGTGAAATGCTTGTGGGCTTGAAATCTCCCGCTATTCTGGTGAAGTCACCCAGTATTTTTAAAAACACCCCGCCGCGGTCAAACGTGAGAAACCCTTTGCTTCCAGCATCAATCACATAGAGGAGATTTTCATTCCCCACAGCAAGTGAGATCGGGTATAGTAACTGCTCCCCTCCAAAGCTTTTCAAAAAACCGCCGTTCTCATCAAAATGAAAAATCTTCTTTGATTTCTTGTCAAGAACAAAGAGCTCTTCCTCTGTACATAGGTCCATGTCAATAGGCTCTTCAAGAGTATCTATAATGTATTTGATCTGGTACTGTTCTCGTGAAAATGCCTGAATCCTGTGATTTCCTGCGTCAAGGATCACGAGTGTGAGGTCGCTCATAAGCATTCTCAAGGGATTGCGAAACTGTCCGGGATCAGCTCCACAGCCGCCGATGCACGATATCCGTTCTAACCTTCCGGTTTCACGATCATAGAGGTAGAGCCAGCAGGTCTCTCCATCGATGAAATAGACCTGTCCGCATTCATCGACAGCGAGGCCGAGAGGGTTCTTAATGGCATTTGTCTTCTGAATCAACCCCGCAAAGGAAGGAAGCGTATAGATGGTGATTCCTCCTCCTTCGATCATCTTCAGGCGGTGGAGCAGGCCGCTCGCCCACTGTCCGGTTGTCTTTATCACTTGCATCTTGAATTCTCTTGTTATCATTCTCTCCCTCTGTTGATGATTCTTATTTCATGGGATTTCTATTGCATGGTCTCCGGAAAATACCAAGGCCACCGGAGGGATCTTTATGGCATCTCCTGCCTTCTCATACTTCCCCTCTGCATTAAGAGAAACACCAGTTACATAATCCACACCCTCTACGGTATCGATTATTTGATAGATTTCTGAAAGGAAAACAGAACGGCCAAAAGGCCACCCATCTCCATGCTCTCCTCCTTTGAGAGGATCAAGAAATTCCTTCAGAGCGGCATCTATGTGTTTCTTCGCTTCAATAGGGCTCACGTTCTTCTTCAGGAAAGCTCTTGCCTTTACAGAAATCTTTACGAATTCAGGACCGCTGACGAAGATACTTGTCGTCACGATCCGGTGCCTCTCAAGATGATTCAATACCGTATGAAGAAAAGGATTACCCGGGATCGGCATAATCCCGTCACCTCTCGTATAGGGCACGACAACAACCGAGACGATACCGGGGATAGGGATACAGGGGTAATCAGGGTGATAGAAAGGTATCGCCTTCGCCCTGGCCACCCTTACCCCCGGTGTTGATAATGCGAGCTGTTCATAGTCACCGGATGTGAGAGCCCGGTAAGGGGTTCTGAAGTCTTTTCTTGCCCTGTCTATCGCATCTTCAAGAGATTCAGCATTTTTTCCGGAAGAGGCTCTTCTCAGGTTCTTTCCGGTCAGTTTTCCGGAGCCTCCTCCACTGATCTCAAAATTCTGGCCCTTTGGGATGTTTCCTCCTGCCCCAAGAGTGGTCTTATACAATGCCCTTATTTTCTGCGATTCACCGGGCACACTCCCGTTCAGTCCGTTTCCAAAGGTTATTTCACTTTTATCAGGATGAAAGGTATAATGGATGTCATCCGGGCCCGATGATTCGAAACAATCAACCTGCAGCCACTCTACCCATTTCTTATCCTCATTCTGAACCTCAACAGCCAGACATGCCCCTGTGACAGGGGCTTTATCGAGTGAGAACCGCTGATCCGGCATTCCTGTTCCTTCTCCGAGTTCTTCGTTCCGGATCGTTTCAATCTGAGTCGCCGAGATCGTATTGAGGAGTATCCTATTGATCTCGGGGATGATTTCATAACCGCCTTTTACCAAACGGCCGCGCACCCAGTAAAGGCCGTCTTTCTTATCCATGGACACCGGCCCGGTGAAATTCACTCTCCCGCTTTGTGTGAGAGCTGAGGTTGTATCCGACTTCAGAGCCAACGCTTTCCATGTTCCACCGCTCAGATATTCCCATACCACTTCTGCAGAAGGGAACACCTCTGCAGGTTCCTCTCCATGAGTTCCTGGAGAGGGAAGATCATCTTCGAACAAATCGATTGTGAGAGAAATCTCCTTCTCGGGGAGTTGTGTGTCAAATCCCAAAGAGAGAGTTGCTCCGAGAGGCGCCTGGCCTCCAAAGGCCGCAAAATAGACGTCGTCTTTCTCATTTGCTTCGGTATTGTCGATCGTCACGGTGCCAAAGTTCGTTCTCACTGATTTGAGGACAACCGGGATGACGGCATATTCTTCATCTGCTTCGAATACGATATTTTCCGTCCCAACCTGGGTCATGACCTGAGTGCCGGCATCGATGCCTTTATCAATGGTGATTTTTTCGAACGTAATATCCACTTTTGCGGGCCGAGCTGAAAAAGGAGAGAATCCGACCAGCTTGAGGAATTTACGGTAATTGGTATCGGTTATTCTATTCAGCCGGTATATCTGCATCTCAGCCAGCCAGGCGAACAGTTCAATGAATGTAATCCCGGGGTCATGGACATTATGGTCTGTCCATCCCGGTGAATACCTGGCTATGAGAGAACGTGCTTCCTTTATTATTTCATCAAAGGTCTTATCATCAAGATTCGGAATCGGGAGTCCCATATGCTCAGCCTCCTTTCACGATCTGTATATCAATCTTGTGGGTTCCCTTTGCAACAAGATAATTTTCCTTGATCCTGACAATATCGTCTCCGCTTGTTCCGTTATACGTAAACTGCACATTCTCAACATGATCGACGCCTTCAATGCCTTCGAGCAAGGCATAGATATCGGATGCAGGGATACTCCTGCCGAAGTCCCACCCTTTCCCCTCTGTCCCTCCTGTTAAGGGGTGGAGAAAAGCGTCGAGCTTCGCTCTCACCTCACGTGCCACGATAGAGACGAAGTCTATGGAAGCAATGAATACATCCGCAGAAACACCGATCTCGATATATGAAGGACCATCTATGTAAATATGCTGAGCAGAAGAAAGGGTATTTGCAGAATGGGCTTCAAGATACTGCTTTACCTTTCTCCTTAATGAAAGCGACGGGAAAGGCTTGTCTTCCCGCGAATCGGGAACAATGATCACCGTCACCCATCCGATCTCCTTCTGTTTTTTATTATTTGTGTTTGGAAGGCATTTTGCTTTTACCACTCTTCTTGCTGCTTGCTTTGCGAGCCATTCAAAATCCTCTATCGTGACCGCCCGGTTCCGGTGGCTGATCTGAGCAGGTCCGATTTCAAGCATCTCATCAAGCGTTGCGGTATTTGCCCCTCCATCTGCAGCCACGAAGTTTGATGCCTTGTCAACACCTGCGACTGCGGATTTGAGAGACTTGATTTCTCCCAACTTTATGTTGCCTTGCGCTCCTCCGCCGGTCTGATAGGAAAAGGCCTTGATATTGTTATCGTCTGCGGGAGGGATCATTCCTTTTATCCCGTCTCCGAAGCCGATCTCCCCGTGGGCGCGATCCATGGTGTAATGCCGGCTCTTCGGGTTGGAATCGAAAAAGTCAGAAACTTCCGCCCACAGCACCCAGGTTTCGATCACCTCCCCTTTCTCATCTTTGATTTCATAAATCGCCTCTTCGCCGGAAGATTCTATGAGAAGCTGCCTTTCTTCTTCGGTGAGGACTTCACGAACTCTCACTTCTTCTCCTTCAAGAATAGGGACATTGGCAAAAGTAAGGATCTGATGCGGCTCTCCATCACTCGACCCGATGATCTCATCCTTGATCGTCTTCGCCTGCATCGCCCATGTGGTATTCGGATATATACCGTGGACCTTCGGCAGGCATTCGTATTTCCCCTTGGTCAGGCTTCCCTGTATCCAGTAAAGAGGCCTATCGAACATCAATTTATCAGCGAAACCGGAAGGCCCAACGAGTTCGAGATGTCCCTGTGCAATCAATCCTTCGGTTTCATCAAGGTGATCCAGTATCTTCCATGCTGTTCCATTCCAGCAGTTCCAGGCCATTTCCGGTTTTGTTTCTTCAGAATACGGTAGTTCTGATGCATCAAAGAATATGCGGATCGGCCCGCCGGCCAAGGGCTTGTCAACGCCCAAATAGAAATTCAGGTTCCCGTCCTCTATCGGAACAAAGGGCTGAAATACCGCACCTTTTGTCTTTGATTCTGAAGTTCTGTCCTGAAAGTCAAGATTGTTATAAGTAAGGCAGTATTGGAGCTCTTTCTTGATTTCGAAAGAATACCCGATTTTGAGATCGCGAATGATCGGCAGGCTGTATTTCCGTTCGACGCGTATTACATTATTCGCCCCAAGCGTATACTGATCCCTCCCGTAATCACCGCCGATAATCCGCGCCCTGATCCAGTAGTTTTTTTGACCGTTTAATTCTGTCTCTCCTATGTCATCGGGACAGATGAATTCAATAGCTTCTGTATCCCCTTCTTTCATAAATCGATCGGAATCGTCCTTGAGTATGGTGAGTGCCTGCCATCCTGTTCCATTCCAGTATTCCCATGCAAGTCTCGGATCAGGACGGGGAGAGAGCCCGGGAGAGGTAGTATCAACGAGGGCGAGCGAAAAACTGAGTGTGAGCTTCGCACCTTTCTTGGAGAAGGCTTCCTTGCTCCCGACCGCGAATCCGTCATAGAGTTTCGGCTGGGTTCCGAAAGGATAGACCCTGGTGGTCTTTATTGTCAGACGGACTGTGCTCCCTTCTCCTATTTCAGTAATGGTGAGAGGTGAATCGAGTGTAACGGTCAGCCTCTGTGATTGTGATGTTGTATTTTTGCTTACTCTGAATATCGAACCGGTACCAAGAAGGATATCATCTTTCAGGAATTCTACCTTGTCGCCTTGTCTAAAGCCTTCTACGGAATCAAGACACAAACCATGAGTATCCACCACAGCGGTTATGAGTATCTCAGGTGTGGTATCCGGGCATTCCACAACCTTCGTCTCTATCGTGACTTGAGTCCAGTCAAGAGCAACGTCATTGAAAAATCCGGCTTCAGGCGGTATCGGCTCAGCAGGGCTTGTTTTTATGAAAATTGTATCAAGTGTGAGAAGTTTGCTGCAGAGATCACCGGTAAGAGCGCTTTTCAGGCTGCATCTGACCCACCTCGTCTTGATATCTTTGATTGATTCATCCTTTATTTCTGTTCGCGAGGTACTCTTGAAAATGTCGCTTATGTTCGTCTCCTTGATCTCTCCTTCCATCGTCTTGAAAAGAGATATCCTCCCTCCCTGTCTCAAGCCGTCGGTGGTGTCCTCCTCGACCTGAAAGGAGATCCATCGATCTTTCTTCATCTCCTTGTCCTCACCCCAGTATTCCCACAAAAGGATCAGACTCGAATTGCCGATTTCTGTGCCGGAAGGAAGCGTTATTTCAAGGAAAATACTGGCTTTGCTCTTTATGTTAAAAAGGTCTTTATGGCCAAGATAGATGCTGTGTTCTTGCTGATCGGTGCCGCAAAAAATCCTAAAAGCGGTCTGTTTTTCGAGAACGCCGCCATCTCCGGACACCACGTCCTGGGTATGAACATAGATCGCATCTCTGAAAGGATCGACACTCATAATCTCTTTCAAGCTACTCATTGTTGCGAGGAGATTCTTCTCTGTCTCGAATGGGATCTCGTCGTGTTCTTCGGTCTTGTCGGCAGCAGCCTGTGTTCGCGAGGGGATAAGGATATCTTTATCTGTTCCCTGTGCGAGCTTAAAAGTGACCGGGACTCTTGAAGGCTGTGCAGGAAGAAGTTTTATTTCAAGCATATCGAGAAATGCAACGAAATTCTTCTCCGGTACCTGGTTGAAACGGTTCAATATCGTTTCGGTTATGAAAGAAAAGATATCCAGGAGCCCGACACCAGGGTCTTTCTGGTCCGAACCTTCCCATTCAGGGGTATAGCGAGGAACCATATCCTTCAGGATCTTTACCAGATCGCTGAATTTTCTTTCATCTATTTTCGGCGGCTCGATTCTCATAATTCTCTTACCCCTCTTTCACATAAAACGGATAGACGAGGTTAAACCGGTTATTTGTACTTCTCACCTTGTAATCTATGTTAATCAAGAGTTTCCCTACATCCGCCTCATCTGTCGAGACCTCCACTCTCAGCAGCTCGATTCGCGTCTCCCAGAAAGTCAGGGCTTCACGGACGCTGTTCTCGACGAGGGTTATCGTAGTCGTATTGATCGGGGCAAAAACCAGATCATGAATTCCGCATCCAAAATCCTGCCTCATGACACGTTCTCCCTTTGCCGTTCCTAAAATGATCCAGATCGCTTCCTTAATATCCTCTTCATGTCCGGACATTGCGATTTTCCTGTCCAGTCCTGCTCTCACTGGGAATTTCCACCCCACGCCAAGAAAATCTTTTGCCATTTCTTACGCGCTCCTCTCAGCCGATTAATACCGTCGGGCAGCCCATTACAATAGAATTGGGCGGTCCTCCTTCAACAATCATGTCTCCCTGCCTTGCTGCCGGCAGGTTATTGATGAGTACGGTGAAGCTTCCGATCGCAACAACACCACCCACATGCGGAACGAGAACGGTAACCAAAGGGCACGCATGAAAGTCCGATCCTGCTCTCCATGCAGGCATTCCGCCGATGAGCACGTTCACGCTACCCGGCCCCGGACTCAACGGAGTTCCATGACTCGTCATATCACCGACCCTCGCCGCTAACGGCATGTGTTCACCTCATCAATTTATCTTTACCAGAGCACCCTGAATGGTCAGGGTTGCTCCCGCTTTAATCGTCATCATTCCGCCGGCTTCGATTTCCACAATTTGAGCCTTTATCTTGAGTTGCAGCGCGCTCTCGATGTTTATCGCATTCTGAACAGAATCGATCGTCATTTTATTGCTCCCTGTCTTATCGATAATCTCGATCTTCTCCTGTCCTGCTGCATCGTCAAGAACAATTTTATGTCCTGCATTCGTGTGAATTTCTATCTTTTCCTGTCTTGTTGTGTCATCGTCATTGAAAATAATCTCGTGACCGCTCCGGGAACGTATCTTCCTGATGTTATTCTTACCGTCACTGTTCGTTTCCGGAGGCGCATCCACCCCGTTCCACAGGCAACCGATTACATAAGGGTGGTTGATGTCTCCGTGCTCAAAGGCGACAAGAACTTCATCTCCCACCTCCGGCAGAAAGAAACTTCCTCGTTCAGCTCCCGCCATAAGCGTTGCGATGCGCACCCAGTCTGTTTCGTTGTCATCAGACAGCCAGGGAAATTTTATCTTCACCCTGGCAAGACCGTCAGGATCCTGATTGTTCGACACAATACCGGCGACGACTCCGACAATTTTCCCGACACTTTGATCTTCAGTTCTTAATGCATCGAGAATACTCATACCGCATTTCTCTTAACAGAAAATCGTGTTCTGTAACCGCTGTTATTTATCGTATGGGTTGTCCCTTTCACGTAATACTTGCCGCTGAATCGGTCTCCCATTTTCTCGAGTTTGATGTTCACCCCTGTTCTAATCTGGGACAGTCCTATGGACTCTACTTCACCCTCGATAAGGGTGTCGCTCGCTTTGTTCAGCTCTGACTGCGCCAGAGCATTCGCATGCTCCGGAGAATTCACGATCACATTTGTAATGACCTTCTTCACAGTTCCGTGCCTTTCATTGATCAACTGGCTGCCGGTTTTCCTTCCGCGTTCCTGAGTTCTCTCGCTTCCCGCGGTAGCCCGTCCTATGATCGGAGTATTTGGGTCCCTGGGGTTGTGACCTCTGACTTCCACCTCGCTCAGAAGACCGCTCGTTCTTAACGTAGGACGAAAGCTGATGATATCCTTTCCTAACTCAAGGGTGAGAATCTCTTTTTTTTCATCGCCGGGTTTCACAAAGTACATCGTCTGTCCCTCAACATTGAATTGATATCCCACTTCCTTTGCGAGCTTCTGGAGAAAGGTATAATAGGTCTCGTTGTCATCTTTCCGGATGAATTTTTGAAATTTTCCTGTCTCATCTATTACAGGCAGCAATCCTGCTTCAGAAGCGATTGTCCGCGCGACATCGCTGTGTTTTTTGTCAAGAAATGTTCGCGCAGGAGAAGTCCTCTTTATATAATCATAGGAGAGATCCTGCCCGCCGATCGTAAGCGTCGGCGTCTCACCCGAAAAAAAGCTCGGCTCAAGGCTCGTGATATTCCCCATCACCATGACAGAGAGATTATTTCCATATCCCATTCTGATATTCATCTTTTTCCCTACATTGAACATCGGATCATCAAGCCATTTAAACTTCTGTTTCGTCATATCAAATTCATCATGCATGACAACTCTGAAACTCACTCCTTCATCGATCTTTTCTTCAACAGTCAGGTCAATAATTAATTTCTCTATGTTCACAGGCAGCTTCTTATCCACTACCTCTACCTCAAAACGGGGAGCATAGAATCCGAATGCCGCGGGAGAGAGTTTCTCTATAGCCATCCTCACTTACTCCTTTAAGGGAACCACAATTTCCTGCCCTGGATTCACTAATCGGGGATTATCAATCCCGTTCGCCTCTGCGATCAACCTCCAGGCGGCCGGGTCTCCGTATACACTGGCTGCTATAGACCATAGGCTTTCACCTTGCTTCACGATCCACCTCTTGGTAAGATCAGATGACCGGAATGCGATATCCTTAACCTGCATATCGACTTCCCGATACTCTTTTAATGTCACGTTCAGTGTAGCTCTGATCGGTATTCCTTCCGGCAGAAACATGGTAAAACGTTTCGTAACTCTTTCGATGATACACTGGAAAGAAAAGGCTCCCCAGATGAAAAGGCAGACCGGCGGGGCATGGAGATCTGAATCAATATCCATAAGCCCTTTCTTTTCATTCGGGAGCTTGCTGAACATGCTTCCCGCATCCCATCCGGTAATCTGATCGGTATGCATCCTGACATCTTTCCCTTCTTCATAGGTATCGAAAAAGAGATCCATCATAACTGACCGTGCATTTCCCCTTATGAACTGGAAAATGGGTGAAGGGAGTCCCGGAATATTCACCTCGGCAAACTGGTTGCTCTTTTCGATACTCAGTTCCTTTGGATTAAAGAGAAAGGGTACTTTGACTGAAGAATTGTCTTTTCGTGTTAAATATGCCTTCTCGAGCATTTATAATCCTCTCCTTTCCCTCTCGATCCTGATTCTCCGCTCTATGTGCTGATAGACCTGGTCGGAGAGCAGATTGACATCAACGTATTTTTTCATCGCTTCGACAGGAAACTGGGGAGATGAAGATCTTTCAGGCATCGCCTTTTTTATTTCAACGATCATTTTTTTCATCTCTTCGACTTCCTTCCCAATCGCTCTCCGCCGGGAAAAATGGAAATCTCCGTTATTCTTCTGGAGGATATATCTTTGCTCAGCTCTGTAGAGATGCGCGTGGGGAAAAGTGTCGTTGGAATATCTCAGGAAAAACCGACTGCTGACATTGTTATGCCTGGAAAGATGAGTATGCATCGATGTATTTGTTGTTTCATACATTCGTGCTACAGGAGACGTTTCTGCCTTGTGGAAACCGGCGAAAAATCTGTGCAAAAAGAGTTTCTCCATTTCACGACTAAACATGTTCGGCACATGCTTCAGAAGAACATGCTGCTGAAAGGATGAGAGAAACCGGTAAAATGTTTTGTAGCCTTGCAGGGAATACTTATTGACGTTATTGAAGAAGAGGTGAAATACCCTACCCCTCCCAATCATCTGAACTGAAGAATGATCAACCGTGAACGCAGGAGAATGATAATCAACACCGATTATGGAGAAAAGTCGCTCATCTGTCCTGGTCCCGTCCTTCTGCATCACTTGAACGGCAGGGGATATTCTGCTTATGGAGAGCCGTTCAGCAGGGAAAAATCTTGACGCAAAGACTCGCCGGATTACCTTTTCGACACTCCCTGTGCTCTTGGAAAAGAACTTCTGTTGCGAGCTGATCTGAGAGGAAAGCCTTCCTGCACCGTGAAAGGCATAGACCTTCTTGAGACTTTCGACTGCTTTCATCCGGAGCGGGGAAAAACCCTGCCTGTTGTCAAAATGCATATTCACCTCAATGCCGAGATGAATTCTTTTACAGAAAGCATGTCCGGAGTTCTTGCGGAAGAGCATCAAAGGAAACCGGAACGGAATCCTCCTCTTTCGTTGGTATTTATCCATGATCTTTCTGTAAAAATTCGAATCAGCGATCATCTTCCCCGTCACACTTTTTATTTAACGGCACATCTGCGTGGTGATTTCTTTATCCTTTCTTTATGCCATTGTGTGCCAGTTCAACCGTCTCAAAGGCGACGGTGTTGCTCTCAGCTCTCAATTCAGGCCCCGTCCACTTCACAGGATAGGCCTGGACAAAATTCCAGCGCCATTTTTCTTCACCTGAAGCATCCATGAGAACAATAGCGCCATTTTTCCTTTGAAATTTCCCGTTCACAACGTCCTGATGCCATCTCCACATCTCATCGAGATCGGTAATCCCGCGTTTGAGGGTTATGTGCGGATACTTCGTCCTTTTCGGGAATATATGCACGTAATCATTCACGCCGCCTTCTTCGTATGGCTCTGTTTCTGTCTCCGCTTGGAGACCTGTCACTTCAGAAACCTGTGCGACCGTGATCCCTCCGATCTCTATACGAAATCTGAAAGCAGCATACGGATACGGTTTTTCTCCGCTCGCCATCATGTCTCCTTATACACATGGTCCGCTGCCCCAAGCAGTCAGAGTCCCTGTGTCGTTACTCCAGCTCAAGGATATTCTTTTCCGTCTCCCCACTCACCTTGCGGTTGATCCTGGAAATCTCTTCCACCCATTTTTGTCTTTCCCTGTGTTCCATGTTCATGATCTCTTCATGCGACCAGTGAAAGTGATATGCGATAAAAGCTACCTCCTCGTAGAGTCTATCGAGGGGGTAGCTCGCTACTCCCCCGATGGCTCAACCTCCACCTCGAATTCATGTGCACATTTCGGACAGGTAGCTTTTATGCTTCCTGTACCATCCGCGTTGATCCTGTTATAGAAGTCCTGAAGATACGCGAGGTCGGAGGCAAAGAGAGTCTCGATCACCTTCGTATCGATCATCTCAAGATTTCCCAGCTTTGTGATAACCCGCGAAAGTAAAATGACCGTCAGATATGCAGGATTTGACTGCACTCTGGGATCCTTCATCGGCAGAATTTCGTCCGCTGCTGTAGCAAGCCGCATGAGCCCTTTCTTATAGAGATTCCCGTCTTTGTCTACGTACCCTTTCGGCAGGGTAAACTCGAACTCGGTCTGAAAAGCCATTCACTCCTCCATGACTAGGAAACCCGTTTAAAACCCTCGTGAACGATTTCAAGGGTCTCTATGGCGACTTCATTTCCTTTACCGCTGAAATCAGGCGGATCATATTTTGAAGGCCATGCCCTCACAATGTTCCATCTGGCTTTATCATTCCCTGCTTCATCAATGAGAATAATCGAAAGATTCTTTCTCGCTCCTTCTGCGCCGGTATCAATAATCTGTTGTCTCCAGCTATAAAGGTCCATAGAGTCGGTAATTCCCCATTTCAGGGTTATGTTCCCGAACTTAGTCAAACCTGAAAGTTTTCTGAACACGGGAAGTTCGTCTCCCTCCCTGTACTCGACAGGATCAGTGGTAGTATCTGCAAACGTGCATTCACTGAACCCTGCCTGGCTGATTCCATCAATCTCTATACGGAATCTGAACTGTCTGTAAGGGTCCTGTCTCGGCATTTCTTATCCTCCTTTTTTTTCTTGAACTATCTTATACTATAGTTACTCTGTCACTGCCGACCCGCCGGCCCACTGGGCGATGCGGAATATAACAAACTCTGCAGGTTTGACAGGGGCAACACCGATGATACAGATGAGCCTTCCGTTATCAATATCATCCTGGGTCATTGTGGTTCTGTCACATTTCACAAAGAACGCCTCTTCGGGCTTTGTCCCCATGAGCGCGCCATCCCTCCAAACCCTCGTGAGAAATTCTGTTATTGTTGCTTTAACCCTCCCCCACAGCTTCTCATTGTTCGGTTCGAAAACCACCCACTGCGTTCCCTCTTCGATCGATTCCTCGATATAGAGGAACAGCCTGCGCACATTGACATATTTCCAGAGGGGATCGAGGATAATGTTCCTTGCACCCCAAACCAAAATTCCCCGTCCTGGGAAAGACCGGATAACATTGATGCCTCTTGGATTAAGAATCCCCTGTTCTCCCTTCGTAAGAGAAAACTCCAGATCTATAGCCCCCCGAACAAGCTCATTTGCCGGGGCCTTATGGACCCCCCGCTCAATGTCTGTCCTTGCATAAATGCCTGTGACGTATCCGCCAGGAGGTATCAGCTTCTGCTGCTGTGTTAATGGGTCAAAGACCTTTATCCAAGGGTAGTAAATAGCCCCATACTTGGAAGGTCTTGCCACACTGGTAATACTCAGTCCGGAGATATCGGCTGTGTTCTTCGGCACATCGAGGACGGCAAACCGGTCTTTAAGTGTTTCACAATGTGAGAGTATATCATCAATAAGGGTGGAACGCCCCGCTGCTGCAACGATATGGACATCAGGAACATACACAATTGAAATCTCATCAATATCTGTGAATGCGGTGAGTCCACGCTTGTTTCCCGGAGTTGCGTTAGGATCACCGAGGAAATCTCCCCTTGTAAGTTCCGGGGCCGTAGCCGGAGGTGAGCCGATAGCATCAAGTCCGCCATTTAATGGTTCAAAAAAATTTCCTCCATCCGTATTTGCTGGTCTGCCTGTACCGCTCAGCACAACAAGGTAAGAGAGATTATTCAATGGATCACCGAGCTTCCTGAGATAATGATCAGGAGAAGTAGGATCCTCGGAGAGGTTATCGAAAACTTCCACCTTGCTTGCGTTCTCAAAGAGGTCTCTGAGTGCCCTGTTCGGGTCCTTTGGAGGGGCTGGAATTGTAAAGTCGGGGAGTGATGTGCGCCAGTATGCCGCTGTCAGCTTAAAGAGTCTTGTCCCAGATGCATTGGTGTTATTCGGGTCATTTGAGGCATTTTCGATCCGAAGAGCGACTCTGTTGCCCCAATTTCCTTCACCGACAGATGTGAAAGTCAGGGTGCCACTCGCCAAACTTGACGGCTCAGCTCCTGTCCTCACGATCCGTCCAATAAAACAGCGTTGCCCTCCGTTTCTGAAAAAACCATCCACAGCATAGGCAAGATAGGAACCTTGAACATACCCGCCATAGATCCTCATGAACTGGGTGAAACTTGTTACTAATTTCACAGTATTCGTCGGCCCTCTTTCAGTAAGACCAAGGAATCCTGCTGTACTCGTGCTCACCCCCTCGATCGGTTTTGCACCTATCTCAAACTCTTCTACATATACACCCGGTGTTAAATATTCTGGCATTGTAAACCTCCTTTACTAATTTAGATTCTAGGGAGTTGCATCCCTGCCCACAAGGATTTCAATTGAGGCGTCTTTCGTAAGGTTATTGGTAAAGAAAAGCTTATCTATCGCAGTTCCCAGAAGCCCCACAGCGCCCTGTCCTAAAAACAGTTGTGCCTGATCGAGAACAATGGGAGTTGAAGCGGTATCGTGTACCTTGTATTTCAAGTCTTTACCATACTCGCTAGACGTAATGCAAAGCAGCTGCACCTGGCTGGACAATCCGGGTTGGATATCGACTGCCATGTCTGCAGCTCCGGCGGCGACCAAGACATCTATTTTGTCATACGCCTCCACTGTGATTCCCTTCGAGACAAGAAGACTGGGACCCCCGGTTACATTGACTTTCAGAGAAAGACTAATCGCACTGCTCATTCCTACACCTCCTATTAAAATTGTTGATAATCTTAAAAGACCATCTCTTATGGAAAGGGGATGGTTCCCAGTGATACTGTCTTACCCTCCATAATCGTTGCAGTCACGGATTTTGTATTTGCACCCTTTGTAATCTCTATGGTGATAAGTTCACTTTTTATCCCTTTAAAATAGAGAACAAATTCACCTCCCTCATTAGTCGTGCTTTTTACTGCCTTGCCAGTGACGCTTATCACAGCATCTGCTACCACAGCACCAGCATTTGAAACTATACCTCTGACAAGGGTTGCATTGGATGGAAAAGGATAGGCTGGTTTCGGTTTCAGGAGGATCTCCATCACAGGATTCTTCGGGGGAAGCGTCAGTGTATCCACTGTTGCAGCTTCAGAAAAATAGAGTTCCGACTCAATAGAAACCTCATACGTTCCGTGAGGGAGGTCAGTAAAAAGGTAATATCCACTCACATTCCTCGGCGCCTTCACGCCAGTGCCTTTCAGCATTGCCTGCACACTTCCGATCGGCGCCTTCTGTGTGTATTCATCAGCAAGCCAAACGGCAAAGGTGAGGTTCGTCGTGACCACATCGCCGATGTAAGCGATAAACTTTTCGGTCACATAAGGCGTTACCAGGGCCATGATTACCTCCTCCGCTCCATGTACGCATGGTTCATCTCCTTCGAGAGCACACGTTGTATGCCTGACTGAAGGATTGAATCGATCTTTACAGGGGTGACAAGATAGCTCACGGAGAGCCTGTATGCCACTTCCTGAAAGGCACTCCATATCTTTGTGAGATCATCCAGTGATATCGGATGGGAGATGAGTCTCAGTTCTTCATCCGTTCCGGAAAGCGAACCCTGCAGGATACTCCCGCTTAAGATCATATTGTCATGAAATATCTGCATCACCTTTCCCAGTATGAATTTTTCCTGTGTTTTGTCGTCACTGTAAGGAGTGACGAGATAGAAGAGGTCCAGCACAATCGGAGGAAAGCGGAGATGCGCATCATCGATTCTCTGCGGCTCTTCGTTTCTGAGATGGGGATTTTCGAGTATCTGATAAAGGAAAAGAGAGACTTTATTCGGACTTCCTCCGTCGTCCTTGATCTCTTTCGGAGATTTAAACGTAATTTCCGGTTTCGGACTGATCCCTGTCCATGGGTCATCCTCCAATAATTTTTTTAGAGTCTCGCCAACATCTCCGAGAACGGTAAAATCACTCATGGGTTTTCGTCTCCTTCCAGGAGTGCATAGTATTTTCCGAAGTCTCCTTTCACACAGAGTTTCCCCATTTTCTGCAGCTCCCTCTGTATCGATATAATGAGATGTCCCATATCCACCTCCCTGCCCTCCGCAGCTGCGAGAAAGGCTGCTCCGACAATAATATTCCGGATATTCCCTCCGGAAAGTCTGAACTGGCGTGACAGGAATACGAGATCGATATCGTTGCTCCTCGGGGTCTCGTCAGGGAAGAGAGATCCCCAGATTCTGTACCGGTACTGTTCATCGGGAAAGGGAAAGTCAATGGCAATATGCATGCGGCGGGCGAATGCCTCATCCATGTTGTTACGCAGATTTGTGGCGAGGATGGCGATGCCGTCAAATTCCTCCATCTTCTGGAGGAGAAAGGCCGTTTCGATGTTTGCATACCGGTCGTGCGCATCCCTGACCTCCGACCGCTTCCCGAAGAGGGCATCCGCTTCATCAAAAAAGAGTATTGCATTGCTGGTTTGAGCCTCATCGAAGATACTTGCCAGGTTCTTTTCAGTTTCTCCGATATACTTGCTTACCACCTGGGAGAGGTCTATCCTGTAAAGGTCGAGACCGAGTTCATTGGCGATGATCTCCGCTGCCATCGTCTTACCCGTTCCTGGCGGCCCTGCAAAGAGGACATTGAGTCCCTTCCCCAGGGAGAGCTTCCTTCCGAATCCCCAGATTCCGTACACAACACCCCGGTACCTGACGAAATTGCAGACCTCGCGGAGCTGGCTTTTCTGGAGCACAGGCAGTACGATGTCCTTCAGGTCATAGCGCGGGATAATTTTCCTGGCGAGACCGCCAAGCTTCGGGTGAGAGAGATCACGGCAGGACGAGAGGAGATCCTCTGCAGAAATAGTATTCTGACATCCCGGAGACCGCATGAGCGCCCTGGTTTCAGCTCCGGCAAGGGCATCACTGATCTGGCCGGGGGTGAAACGGAATTTCACTGCAAGCTCCGCAGCATCGAGGCCATTCTCCACAGTATATTTTTTTATCATTGATTCCCAGTATACGGTCCGGTCTTCTTCATCCGGTATGGGGAAGCGAAAAGATGCAAAAATGACGGCATGCGTGGCAGGTTCATCCGGCTGCCAGATGCTCCTTCCCAGGAGGAAGGTGAGAGGCGAAAAGATCCGGATTACCTCGAACAGGATCCTGATCCGGTTTTTGTTTCTCTCCGCCTCAAGCAGGGCATCATAATTTTTAAGACAGAGCGCCGCCTGCCGGAGAATCGTCTCTCTCCCGAGAAACCAGAGGAGATCTTCGAAAGAGGTCTGGCTCGAGAGCATCTTATCGGTATCTGCAACAAGGAGAGGGATGCCGAGATCAGCGCATATGTTCCTCATGAGGGACTCTTTCCCTGAACCGGAGGGACCTGAGAAATGGAGAAGAATGCTCTTTCGGTCCGTCCCTTTCTCATGAAAATGGTGGTGAAGATACTGTTTCAGTGCCTGCTGCTTCTCCACGGGAAGGGTAATCTCTTCCTGGACGTGAAAGGGAGGGACGAGACGGGCGATCCGGTCAAGCCGTTCATCGACCTGCCCTATTCCGAGAAGAAAATGTACAATTCCTTTATCGATCGTAAGAGGCTGCGAGATGAGAGACAGTGATCCGGCTTGATCATCAAGGAACTGTATAAGCCGGAACCTAAAGAGAGGGGAAGAGGACGTAAAAACAGATAGTGAAGAGAGTTTCTCCTGCTGTGCCGCACAGAGCAGCGTGAGGGTAAGATCGATGGTCGGTCGCTTCCTGGTTATGTCATCCTGCAGGTAGGCGTAGAATTTCTCGAAGCGTGTATCGATTTCAGGTGCAAGGGAGATCAATATGCATTGCTGCTCAAAGGATGTGAGATGGAAGAAGGCTGCAAGATGAGGCAGAGACAGGTATATTCCCTCGTTCAGCGAGCGTCTCTTCCGCGCATCAATCTGTCTGTCGAGCTGGGAGAGGCAGTCTTCGAGCATGCGTTCCCCCTCATCCTGTGCCCCATTTCTCCTGTCAGATTGATGCGGATTGTTCAGGAGTTCGTCTATGTCCTCCCTAGACAAAACCAATCCCTTAAGACTGCCTAGTGTGTCTGACTTCTCCTGAAATTTTTCATTACTCAGACGAAGACGGACCAAGACCTCAAGGCGTTTCAGTTCATCGAGCAGATATTCCCGGCTGTCTGCATATGGATCGGTGTGCAGCAAAGTTTCTCTGGCGCAATCGCCCGTCTGCAACACATGCCTTCCTTTCCACGCAACTGGGTTCGCCTTTAACTTCTGCCTGGCTCAACCTATATGGCCAATATAGAGAGAGCGGGCTGATTTCCGAACCAAAATAACTGTCAGTAGGTACCACTGATATTGCTTTACCTATACATTCAAAAAGAATAGACAGGCCGCAATTTTGTCGTATATTTTATCTAACTCTATCCAAAGTGCATCCATATTGTCAAGATAAAAAATCGTACTTTTTAACTTATAGTTTTTAATTGGTTCTCCAAAAGCAGACCTTTGCGGGTGTCCTGTCGCACAGTGGCCTGGTTATCCACCGTATCGCCGAGTGGTCAACGGGCGGACTAATAGACTGTGTGAGAAGAAATCTCCTGCAGGATCTTCGCCAGACGTGATCTTAAAAGGTGTCTTTCGACAGCATGGCTATTTTCGAATTGCCTTTATAAATGTCTTCCATATCGGCAAGAATGACTAAGCCGCCATACCCCTTCACCATTTCGGCGCCAACGACCTCATCGGGTTTGTAGTTCGCACCCTTAATGAGCACATCGGGTCGCAAAAACTCCAGCAAACGGATCGGGGTTTCTTCCCTGAAGATAACGACCATATCGACGATTTCCAGTGAAGCGAGAATAGCACTCCGTGCGGTCTCGTGCTGCAGCGGCTCTTCCCCCCTGCAGTGTTTCACAGAGTCATCGCTATTCAGGCCAACTACCAACCGGTCACACATCTTCGCGGCCTGGGACAAAAGGCTGAGGTGTCCGGGGTGCAGGAGGTCGAAGACTCCATTTGTAAAGCCTATTCTATATCCCCTGCGGCGCCAGAGTTCCACCCTGTCTTGTGCGGTCTCGATATCCACTATCTTAGCCTCCGTATTCGACAATTCCTGGTGGCGGAGGGCCTGGATCAGGTCTCTCGGGTGGACTACTGCCGTGCCTACCTTACACACCACAATACCCGCTGCGACATTTGCAAGCTCTGCTGCTATTGTGAGAGATGCTCCTGCACCATACGCCGCCGCTATCACAGCAATGACCGTGTCTCCTGCACCTGACACGTCGAAAACCTCTCTGGCCTCCGCTCTCAAATGGGTAACCTCACCAGAAGCGCTGACCAGTGTTATTCCTTGATCACTGCGGGTGACCAGAACAGTATCCAACCCGAAGGACTTGAGAAGGTGGCGTGCTGCAGTGACTACCGCTTCATCACTCTCCACGGACATCCTGGTTGCTTCGCCGAGTTCCTTAAGGTTCGGAGTCAACACAGTTGCGCCACGGTAGAATGAATAATCTGTACCTTTGGGGTCGATACATACCGGCTTCCCTGCAGCTTTTGAAAATGCGATAACATTCTCAATGATGTCCGAACAGAGGAATCCCTTCCCATAATCTGAGAGTACCACAACGCCGCACTCATCTATGAATTCTCTCACTGCGTTCAGGGCCTTTCCCCTGGAATGTGCTTTGAGGGGATATGACGTTTCCCTGTCGACCCTGAGCACCTGCTGACGGTTTGCGATAAACCTCATCTTCACAGTGGTGTCTCGTCCTTGCTCTACAATCAAATTCGTGCGTACCCTTTCATAACACGACAACATGTCCCTGATCTCGCCGGCCTCCTGATCATCACCGACGGCACTCACAAAAGATACATGTGATCCAATGGCAAGGAGATTGCGCACTACATTCCCCGCGCCACCGAGCGCTGACTTTGTCTCCATAGCCCTCAGCACAGGTACAGGTGCTTCAGGAGAGATACGTGATACCGAACCGTAGACAAAACGGTCGAGCATCACATCACCAAGGACAAGAATATGAGACTGCCTAAACTTTTCTACCCAGTGTGTTAATCTTGATCTTTCCATGACACCAAACCGGGTTCATGTGGTTCGAACTCAAATCGTGAGCTCCGTATAGAAGTCAGGCTTCAGGTATATCCTCTTATCCTTGAGGATCATCACCTCTCCTTCCCTCTGCCACTTGTCGATCACCCGTGTTACCGTTTCCCGTGTCAGACCGGCCATCTCGGCGATGTTCTGATGTGTAAGCTTCATAGGGAGTATCATTCCGCCATCGGCCTTCATGCCGTATTTGTTTGAGAGTATGAGGAAGAGCATCCTCACCCTCTGGGATGCATTGTTGAAGTTCAGCATCTGGATCACCTCCCAGGACTGGCGGAGGCGCGAGCAGAGTATCTGGAGGAATCTGTCAACCACTTTTCTCTTATCGAGAAGCGCAAAGAACTCTCTCTTTGAAATAATGACAGTACGCGAGTCCTTCACGGCAACCACTCGTGCGGGAATAGTCTTTCCGTCAATGAGCGATATTTCCCCGAAAAATTCTCCCGAGTGATGCATCGCGAGGATGATCTCTTTTCCATCCTCTGTGCTCTGGACCGCCCTTACCTCACCATCGAGGATGATATACATAAACTCGTTAGTGTCTCTCTCGAAAAGAATTGTTTCATTTTTTCTGAATGCCCTTATTACGACCCGCCTCGAGATCTCGCGCAATTCATCATCGGACAACGATGAAAAGAGCTCAACCTTTTTCAATGATTCGACCTTGTCATCTTCCTTCATGGTGCTCAACCCTGTCCATCCTCTCATACACAGTTGTCATCCGAATTTCCCTATTCTATCATGTTCTGTCACGCACCTGCATCCCCGATCCCCGCGTGCTTCTGATCCTCATCCGCCCTTGCCTTTCTCTCCGATCTCCTCAGCAGAAGCAAGAGAGGGAACATCAAAAGAATTGAAAAGATGGTGACGTGCTCACAAGAAACAGGATGAGATTTCACTATAATCGAGATCCGGCCATAATGGTGAGGGGAGAGGATCCTTCTTCAGCGACCGCCAGAAGGCCTTTTCTTAGTCATCCGGCACGACTTTTTTCCCATTCCCAAGCGGTCTTTATGATGTTTTCCAAGTTATCAAATTTCGATATCCAGTTCAGTTTCTGCGTAATCTTCGTATTCTCGGCAATCAGTATGGCAGGATCTCCTTCCCGTCTCCCTGTCTCTTCCACTTCAAAGTCTACCCCTGTGACCCTTTTCGCAGCAGCAACCACCTCCCTTACAGAGTAACCATGACCATATCCACAATTGAAGATCTCGCTTGTTCCTCCGTCAAAAAGATACCTCAATGCAAGGAGATGGGCATCTGCGAGATCATCTACATGGATATAATCCCTGATGCATGTACCATCCAGTGTGGGATAGTCCACACCAAAGATCTGAAGTTTAGTGAACTCCCCCTTTGCAGCTTTCAATGCCCTTGTAATAAGATGAGTTGGATCTTTGTATGTTTGGCCAATCCTGCACATGGTGTCAGCTCCTGCTACATTGAAGTACCTCAGTGATACATAATGAAAACCCCTGTTGGCATATGACATATCTCTGAGGAAGTATTCTGTCATCATCTTTGATGAGCCATATGGGTTTATAGGATGTAACGGTGCATCTTCGGATACAGGAATCTCTGAAGGCATACCGTATACCGCTGCAGTAGATGAAAATACAAATTTGTTGATGTTATGATGCTGCATAACTTCAAGAAGGTTCAGGGTATTTGCTGTGTTATTTCTATAATATTTCAAAGGTTCACGAATACTCTCTGGCACGACTATCGAAGCAGCGAAATGAATAACCGCATCAGGAGTATAGGTAGAGAGTGTTTCTTCCAGGGTATGCGTGTCCGCTAAATCTCCGACAAAAAGTCTGCCGTATAACACTGCCCATTTGTTTCCAGTGGACAAATTATCATAGATCATGAGATCATATTCGTGCTCCCCCAATAGTTTCACCACATGGCTGCCAATATAACCGGCACCCCCTGTCACTAAAATTCTTATCTTTTTATCCTTCATGTACTTGACAACCGCACGCGCCGACGACCTGCCGGACTTACACCCCTCACGTACCTCCATACCCTATCGTGACCTTATCCCCTTTCACGATCACCGGCACCTCACGGACACCACCAGAGAGTTTCAGCATTTCATCCAATTTTGACTTTTCTGTCTTCACATCGAAGTAGGTTGCATCATCTCCATAGGCCAACCTGGCTTTTTCGGTATAAGGTCATCCTGCCTTGCCAAAGATAGTGACTTTTTCTCCCATCACCGAGAGACCTCCTTCCCTAGTCGTAATAGTTCAGCCCCCCTCCAAGAATCCAATTCCCTCCCCCTTGATGGGGGAGGGCAAGGGTGGGGGTGAACTGTTACCCTATTCCTTCTCCATCTCTGTTAGGATTTCAACAAGCTTGTCCACTATCAGCCCTATCGCCCTTTCGCCTTTTTCTGCAGTGGCCTTCTCGGGGTTGCCCCATACACCCCCGGGCCAGTACTTCAGCTTGTCTTTCACGATGAAAGGCCTTGGATGCCTCGGGTATCCTTCCTCTGCCCTCCCCTTGACGAGTTCAGGGGCAAGATGGAGCACCATGGATGTCTCTAACTCGCCTGCATGTGAATCATTGGGTGTTTCTGAGATTCCGGAGAGTTCCTGTGCCAAGAGATCATAGGGAGAAAATATGGCGATCTTTACGTCATCGAATCGTTCCACGAGCTTCTCTGCTGCTTCCCGCAATGCTGCATAGTGGAGAGTCCCTCCATGGCCTGTGGCAAGGAGAAATCTCCTGAGCCCCTTCGAATAGGTATCGGACACGAGGTCTCCAGTGAGTCTCCTCAAGGTCTCAGGGGTGATGCTTATAGTGCCTGGATGGTCCTTTGTCATCGAACATACCCCGTAAGGGATCAGTGGAGCAAGGAAAAACATCCTCCTTTTTGCTGCCTGTATGAGGACTTCCTGGATGATGAGGGAATCGGTATTCAGGGGAAGATGACTCCCATGCTCCTCAACGGTTCCGTAAGGGAAGACGATCGTCTTTGTCTGACTCAGGTATTCCTCGAACTCTTTCATTGTGATCTTTTCAAGCAGGATCATCGTACAACCCCTCCAATGTATTCTTGAAGACCTCGTATACCTTGATTCTCCTCAGTTTCATTGAAGGTGTGAGAAACCCGTCCTCTGTTGAGAGAACCCGCGGATGAATGTGAAACCTCCGAATCCTCTCGAAGGGGGCCAGATCGAGATTCGCGCGATCCACGCTGCGCTTAATGAGTGAATATACCGCAGGATGCCTGATGAGCTCTTCATATGAGTTGTATGACAGCCCCTCAGCACCGGCATATGCTCTCACTGCATCCTCTTTAAGCGTGATGAGGGCAACGAGGTACTCCTTTTCATCACCGTACAGGACTGCCTGCTCGATATAGGGATCATCCTTGAACCTCGATTCAATAGGAGATGGTGAGATATTTTTTCCCCCCGAGGTGACTATGATCTCCTTCTTCCTGCCCTTCACCTTCAGGAACCCCCTCTCTGTCCACTCCCCTATATCACCTGTCCTGAACCATCCGTCCTCATCGAAGGCCTGTGCTGTGCGAACCGGATCTTTGTAATAGCCCTTGAAGATATTTGGTCCTTTTGCGAGGATCTCGCCGTCGGAGGCGAGTTTCAGTGTGACAGTGGGGAATGGCTTCCCCACTGTGTCAAAATCGAAGTCGTCCTTCCTGTTCATCGTCAGTGTGGGTGAGCACTCGGTGAGGCCATACCCTTCGATGATCAGGAGTCCTGCATCATAAAAAAACTCCTTCACCTCTTTTTTCAGCCCTGCACCTCCCGAGAGGCAGAACCGCAGGTGCCCGCCAGTGAGTGTGATGAGCCTTTGTAGCTGCTCCTCCCTCTTCTTTGAGAATGCCTTTGCTTCTTCATAGAGCTTTTCCCAGTAGAGGGGGACTGACATGAAGACGGTCGGTCTTACCTCTGCCATCTGACCCAGCACATCTTTGGGATTCGTGAGATAGGTGACAAAGCCGAAGATGTTCCCAAGCCCGATTTCTCCCCATCCGAAAATGTGAGATGCCGGCAGCCACATCAGGTCGACCTTCTTTTGGGGAATGAGGGAACCGAGCACCTCGATCCAGTCGCTGGTGTTTATGAAAAAGTTCCAGTTCGAGAGCATCACACCCTTTGGGTCTCCCGTGGCTCCTGAAGTATAGAGGATTGCCGAGATGTCATCTTCCTTAATCTCAGTGATGAGTGATTCGAATTCCCTCAATTCGTCTCTAGTTAAGGCATCCCCTGTCATGCAGATCTCTTTCATGGAGATAATCTTTCTTAATACGTTAGGGGCGTTCAAAGGGGTATATTCTTTTAAGAGTCTGAGGAGTTTTTCCTCATCCTCGAGGTCCATCAGGACGACTTTTTTCACATTGGGAATCTCTTCCCAGATCTGGAGCACCGCCGGCAGGAGATCAACCTCTGTGAAGAGGACTTCGGAGTCCGAGTGGTTCAGGATATATCTGGCCTGACCTGGCGTACTGGTATGGTAGATAGGGACGAGCACCGCACGGCATGCCTGGATCGCCACACCTGCGTATGCCCATTCGACTATCGTTTTCGCGAATATGGCGGTTTTTTTCCCCGTACCGATGCCGAGCCGGTTGAGGAAGAGGGCAACCCTTGCCGTGTTCCCGAGGTAGGTCCTCCATGTGATCCCCTCCCATCCGCCCTTTCCCGAAGGTATCATAAAGCGGAAGGCATCGCCATCCTTCATCCCCTTTTCGAGGAGCACATGGGCTGAAGTGAGGAGAATCTTCTCGATTTTCTGGTTGGTATCGTTCATAATAAGATGATGAGATAACGATTATGTGAACCTATCCACTATAGCAACTTCCGTCCCACCTTTGTCAAGCCTCGGTAATGATGGCACGCATCAAGAGGGCTTGGTTTGTTGAAATAGGGTGCTGAGGGCCAGGATAAAACAAATTCCAACAACGCTAAAATTCGGTTATAATCAGAAAAAAGGAGGCACTCCATGCATACAGAATATACTGCAGTAATAAAACAACAAGGCGAATGGTGGGTAGGATGGATAGAAGAGGTTCCAGGCGTAAACTGTCAGGAGCGCAGCCGGGAGGAATTAATTGAAAGCCTGCGCATAACCTTGCGGGAAGCCATTGAATTCAACCGTCAAGATGCGATTGCCTCCGCAGGAACCAATTACACAGAAGAGAAGATAGCTCTGTCTGCATGAAAAGAACTGCATTATTGAAGTACCTGCGAAGGGGTTCTTAATCGGGCATCCAGTGGTTTCAAAGCCCTCTGGATTCCCGCCCAACAGACTGCGGGAATGACGGCAAAAGAATTTTTCTTAATCAGGGATTATCACGGGAAGTAAATAATATCATATTAAGCGAAGGAGAATTCGATTATTCGGTTACCCATCCAGGGGATAGGGGTAGGGGGTAGGGTTTTGATCCAGTCCATGATGAGAGGATTATGGGATGTTTTTTCAAAGTGGACCTTAACGGTATTGGGGGTTAAGGTGATTTTTGCTTCTCCCTCGACGAAGTTTCGGAATAAGGTCTTCGCCTTAGCTTTTTCGAAGAGTCGGATTTGACTGCGTAAGGTTTTGTAAAGGGTATTGGCGATGAGGGTCATGGCGATATCGAAGTCTACTTTGACGATTACGGGAGAAGAGAGGGCGTTAAGGTTGAAGAAATCCACGTTTTCCTGGATGCTGTTTTCAATGCGCCACCGTTTAGCATAGATGCCAAGGACCTCTTTAACCTGGGTTTGGAAGTCGTCGGTAATGAGGAGCATGGGCAGTTCTCTTCCTGTTCCGGTGACAATGATCTCCCTGAGGGGTCCCTCATATCCTGGAAGGGAGGTCTGGGTTTCGTGGACCTTAAGGAGTTGATGCTTACGGGAAGGGATATCCAGGCGGATTGTCTGCCACTGGGGAATGGATTCTATGGAGGAAAGGATTCTCTTTCCCCTTCGCTTGAGGGTGATAAAGGAGATACCCTGTTGGTTTAAGCGATTGAGGTTGGCATAGGTAGTAAGCTTGGAGTCAAAGACCAGGCACTGGGGGAGCTTTCCGGTGGCCTTTTGATAGAATCTGACAAAGGTCAAGATCTCATCCGGGGCTTCCTCCTTTTTGATGTCTCCATTGGAATAACACAGATAGGTGGTATCCAGGTCCTGGGCAAAAAAGGAGAGCACACTCTTCATGGCCTTTCCCCGGGTGGGGACCCAGTGGTTCTCTAAGGTGCTTTCTTCCCCATAATGGGGAATGGAATGGAAGTCGAGATTAATATGATTCCCCTGAAGGTAACCCTTTTCTGCAAGCAGTTTGGTCCACTTCCTTAGGAGGGCCACACAAAGGCTGTG
>Ga0315295_10000340_pt1 | contig 39637 bp, 35 predicted proteins | sample YL17G14_0_MG_FD_204453 | JGI IMG/M metagenome (GOLD analysis project Ga0315295, IMG submission 204453) | Sediment microbial communities from Yellowstone Lake, YNP, Wyoming, USA - YL17G14_0 | ecosystem: Environmental > Aquatic > Freshwater > Lake > Sediment | place: USA: Wyoming | collected...
AAAAGAAATAGCGCAAAAATACCATTTCATAGAAGCTCCGCCACCAATTGAAACTCTCTTATATAAAGACCTGCGAGATTGGCGAGGGCAACTTTACAATCAGTTGCACCAGCATAATGCCTCCTTAAAATCTTATGAGATAGACGAAGTAATACAGAAATTTTTTAACCGCCTGATTTTTATTCGTACCTGTGAGGATAGGGGACTGGAAGAAAAGGAATTACTGGCAGCAGTGCATGAATGGGAAAGAGGTGGCTACAAGGGCGAACTTGTAAATAAGGTCAAGCAAATATTCCAGAAATACAACCAATGGTACGATAGTGAACTGTTTGAACAACATTTGCTTGACAGTGATAAGGTTTTCATTGAAGGGCAAACCGTTGATGATATTCTCAAGGGAATGGCAAACTATGCCTTTGATTTGATTGATGCTGACGTACTTGGTGCTGTTTATGAGCAATATCTTGGCTTTGTAGCGGCGGAAGTAAAAGAACAGCCCAAGCAGCAGCTTCCTTTGGGAATTACAGGCGACACTACTTTTGCGATGGTAAGCAAGAAACAGCACCGCAAAGAGCAGGGAATCTATTACACGCCAAGATTTGTAACCGATTATATAGTAAAAGAAACTGTCGGGCGTTTTATTAAAAAACATAATGGCAACGAAATATTTAACATAAAAATCCTAGACCTCGCTTGTGGTTCAGGCTCTTTTCTTATACGTGCTTATGATGAACTCCTGTCTTATTACGCAGACGACCAGCACAAAACCGTAGCCCATCTTGACCAGTATGACCGTTTGCCTGTTCTGAAACGTAATATATTTGGCGTTGACCTTGATAGACAGGCTGTGGAAATAGCCCGTCTTAATTTGCTTATCCGCAGTTTAGCAAAGCGTGAAATACTCCCCGGACTTAAAGATAACATCAAACAAGGCAATTCTCTTATTTCGGGAACGCCGGAAGAACTTGAAAAATATTTTGGTAAAGAATGGAAAGAGCAGAGACCTTTTAACTGGCAAGAGGAAATTCCAGATATTATGAAAAATGGCGGTTTTGATATAGTTATAGGCAATCCTCCATGGATTGAATCAAAACGCATGGATGGTACGGATAAAAGCTATTATGAAAATAACTTTAAGTCAATGCATGGTCAATATGATATTTTTAACGGTTTTATTGAAAGAGGACTCCAGGTTTTAAAGGACAGCGGTTTATTGGGATTCATTATTCCTAGCCGGTTTGTTATGAACCCAGATTATGAACCGTTTAGAAAAATGCTCCTAGAAAATGCAAGAATAATTGAAATTTGTGACGTTGGTGAACATATATTTGAAGGGGTGGAGATGCCAGCTTTAATCATAATTCTGGAGAAACAACCAAACAAGGAGATAAGAGATAACAATTCCATTACTATAAAGATAAATGTAAAAGAATTGAAAACTAATGAGCTGGATGAATTTTCTGTAGTTCAGAAAAAATTTATTAATGAATCCAACTCTATATTTACCATATATCAGCGGCCAGCAATAGATAGCATTATCATAAAGATGGAGAAAAACAGTGAAAGATTTGAGAATTTTGTTGGTAATGCTAGAGGTGTGGAAATTGGCAAAAAAAGCTCTGTAGTTTTTGATAAGCAAAAAGAACCGAGCTATGTTCCCTTTTTAGTTGGCGAAGATATTGATAGATATACTATTTTTTCACATCGCTATTTGAAATTAGGTGAGCCAGATATTGATTATAAAAGTCCAGACCTATATAAAGGTGAAAAAATAATTATTAGAAAAACGGGAACTGGCATCAGAGCAACGTTAGATATACAAGATTATTATGTTATTCAAGTTATTTATATATTTAAACCCAAAAATAATAATGTGGATTCTCGCTATTTATTAGGCCTAATCAATTCCAAGTTATTATCTTTTTATTATTTCGCAAAATTTGGAGAGAAAAATAAGAAAGTATTTCCCCATCTGCGTCAGGGTCCTGTTTTACAACTGCCTGTTCATACTATTAAATTTGACAATTCAACTGAAAAAGCCAAATACGATAAACTGGTTGAATTAGTAGATAAAATGCTTGAATTAAACAAAAAACTAGCTCCAATACGTGACTTATATTCGTATGAACGAGACGAACTTATCAAAGAAATCGCTAAAACCGACAAGGAAATAGATAATCTCGTTTATGACCTGTACGGTCTCACGGAAGAAGAGAGAGAAATCGTAGAGGAGGAAATAAAATAAATGTCTCCAAATCTTCCCGCCGCTCGCATCGGGGTTATCGGGGGGACGGGGCTTTATAATATCGAGGGCATGACGGATATAAAGGAAGTAAATCTTGATACCCCCTTCGGCAAGCCTTCGGATGCCATTACCGTCGGCAAGCTGAATGGGGTGGGCATCGCCTTCATCCCGCGGCACGGGCGTGGGCATACCCTGCTCCCTTCCGAGGTGTCTTCCCGCGCCAACATGTACGCCTTCAAGATGCTGGGCGTTGAGAGCGTCATCGCCATAAATTCATGCGGCAGTTTTAAAGAAAGCATTAAGCCGGGCGACCTTCTTATCCCCGACCAGGTGATTGACCGCACACGGAACCGTGTTTCCACCTTTTTCGGCAACGGCATCGTGGCGCACATGGGCTTTTCCCAGCCGTTCTGCCCGAATTTAAGCGACCTTATTTATAATGCGGCGAGGGATGCCGGTGCCACCGTCCATAAAGGCGGCACGTTTATCGCCATGGAAGGGCCGGCCTTTTCAACTAAAGCCGAATCCCTCATGTATCAATCATGGGGCGCGGATATTGTCGGCATGACGGTATTGCCGGAGGCGAAGCTTGCCCGGGAAGCCGAGCTCTGCTATGCCTCCATCGCCCTGGTTACCGACTACGACTGCTGGATGGAGCGCACTGAGCCGGTGACCGTTGACGTCATTTTAAGTTGCATGAGGAATAATGTGGAGATGGCGAAGAAGATTATCAAGCTGGCGGTCGGAAGGATTGCGGCGAAGCGCAGTTGTGAGTGCGCTACGGCGCTTTCAGGGGCGATTGTGACAGCGCCGGATAAGATACCGCCGGAGACTAAAGAGAAGCTAAAACTCATAATTGGGAAGTACGTGTAACTTTACAAACATAACAACTCTTTCAGCATGATCCCTCGAAAAAAAGATATACCAGCTCAATCTGTCATTGCGAGGCTCGAAGAGCCGTGGCAATCTCCCGATAAGATGGGCTTTGCTATTACCGGAGATTGCCACGTCGTCCCGATTCAATCAAGATTTCATCGGGACTCCTCGCAATGACAGAAGAACGAATTGCTTCTCGCCCTTCGCTCGCAATGATGAATGATTCCCCCTGCATGTTCATCGTCACTGTGCTAATATTAGTTAAAGAATCATCGGGAGGCTTGTTTCATGCTCGATACCGCTTTTGGTTGTTTACCCACCCTTATTGGTAGTATGCCGCAAACCGATGCCGGAAAGGCCTGCGCCGTAATTAACCGGTTCCTTAAGGATATACCCGCCTGGCCGCAGCTCCCGAAGCGTTCGCCAAACGAGAATATGTGCATCCAGTTCAGCGAGGAATTCCCCGGGGCAGTGGTAAAAGACAGTAATGTTGTCATAGAGCGAACCCCCGATTTCGATGCCGCCATTAACGAGCTGTACGCCGCTTACATGGATAATGACTTCGGGAAATACCCCGTATCCCGAAACTGCGCCGAAGGCTTATACCATTGCCTTGAGCGCGGCAACATCACCCTTCACGCCATAAAAGGGCAGGTGACGGGGCCGGTGACGTGGGGGCTCACGGTCAAAGACGCCGATGGGCGCAGCATCCTCTACGACGACCTGCTGGGAGACGCCGTGCCACGCTTTTTGAAACTCAAGGCGGAATGGCAAGAGGCAATGCTCAGGCGCATTTCGAAGCGGACAATCATCTTCGTTGACGAGCCTTACATGGCCGCCTACGGCTCAAGCGCAACCGTCTCTTTATCAAAGGAAAAGGTCATAAACCTGCTTAACGAGGTGTTTTCCGGTATCAGGGGACTAAAAGGAGTGCACTGCTGCGGCAACACCGACTGGAGCGTCCTTCTTTCGACTGATACCAATATCCTGAGCTTCGATGCCTGGAATTTCGCCGGGTCCTTGAGCCTTTACCCAGCCGATGTCAAAGCATTCTTAACGCGGCGCGGGGCGCTGTCTTGGGGCATTGTGCCCAATACCGCCGGTGATGTATCTAGTGAGAGTACAGCGAGCCTTCAGGACAGGTTGGAAGAGGCAATAGCGCCTTTCACAAGAGGTAGCGGCATCCGCATGCGTGATATTGTGGCGCAATCCCTCATCACCCCAAGTTGCGGCCTCGATGGACTGCCGGAGGATGCGGTGCCGGCCTGTTTCGAGTTACTCGCCGGACTTTCAAATAGAATGAGAGAGAAATATCTCTAAGGACGGTTCGCTATGACTTACAGAAAAAAACTCATCATGCGCAAGCACCGAATCAAGGCAAAAAAGGTGGAAGAGAAGCAAAAACTGGCAAAGGGGCCGACATCTCCGGCAAAAAGGCCTCAATAGGCCAGGATGAAAGGCGTTTATCTTTTAACCGGGCGTCCCGGCACGGGTAAAACCAGCCTCATTAAAGCCGCCGTTGCTGATTTTAAGGGGCGCGCCGGCGGTTTCTGCACCGAGGAACTCAGGAGCGAAGCGGGCGAAAGGTACGGCTTCCGCCTGGTGACGCTGGACGGGGGGAGCGGCGTCCTTGCCCACGTCAAGAACAAATCGCGCGAGCGGGTGGGTAAATATGGCGTTGATGTCAGAGTACTGGACGACATTGGAGTGACCGCTATCTTCGAAGCGATAGCCAGCCGCGATGTCATCGTCATTGATGAAATCGGCCGGATGGAGCTATTCTCCGTGAGATTCAAAGAGGCGGTGGTTAAGGCAATCGAAAGCGATAAGAAGGTGCTGGGGACGGTCATGTTAAACCACAACCCCTTTGCCGATATGATTAAAAGACGCCCGGAGGTTGAGCTAATTCCGGTGACGCGGACGAATAACGAGCAGGTGCTTGAAGAGATAAAGGCGTGGCTGGGCAAGTGATGGGGTGGTGAGATATGTCAGAACTACGAATGAGTCATTGTTTAATAACCGTGCTCTGGTAGAACCAGAACAGAGCCCCTCTTAATAAATCTACCCCTTTACTATATAATATAGACTCGTTGAGTATGTAAGGATTTTTCCGAGGAGTTAGCGTGACACTTACCAGAAACTATGATGTCAAGGATATGTCCCTTGCCGAGGTGGGAAGACAGCGGATTGAATGGTCTGCCCGCGAGATGCCGGTAATCAAGCTCATCCGTGAACGCTTTTCCCGCGAGAAGCCGCTTGAGGGCATCCGCGTCTCCGGGTGCCTTCATATCACCACGGAAACGGCTAACCTCGCCTTAACTCTTAAGGCGGGGGGAGCGGTGCTGGCACTGTGCGCCTCAAATCCCTTAAGCACCCAGGATGATGTCGCCGCCGCCTTAGTCGAGTACGGCATTCCCACGAGCGCCATCAAAGGCGAGGACGAGGCGACATATTACAAGCATATCAATTTGGCGCTGGATAACCGGCCAGAGTTTACCATGGATGACGGCGCCGACCTTCTAACGACCCTGCATACCAAAAGGACCGACCTCATCGCGAGCGTTAAGGGCGGGACGGAAGAGACGACCACCGGCGTCATCCGCTTAAGAAGCATGGAAAAGGCGGGAAAGCTCCGCTATCCTGTCATCGCCGTCAACGACGCCCAGACCAAATACCTCTTTGATAACCGCTACGGTACTGGTCAGAGCACCATCGACGGCATTACCCGCGCCACCAATGTCTTATGGGCGGGGAAGAACGTCGTCGTCTGCGGCTACGGCTGGTGCGGGCACGGCATTGCCATGCGGGCAAAGGGGCTTGGGGCTAACCTTATTATAACCGAGGTCAAACCCGTCCGCGCCATCGAGGCGGTTCTTGACGGCTTGCGCGTTATGCCTATCGCTGAGGCGGCTAAAATCGGCGATATTTTCGTTACCGTGACCGGGGATATCAACGCCATTGACCGCAGCGCCTTTGCGGTGATGAAGGATGGGGCAATCCTGGCCAATTCCGGGCACTTCAATGTCGAAATCAACATTCCGGCGCTTGAGGATATGTCCGTCAGCAAGCGGCATTTCCGCACCTATATTGACGATTACACCTTAAAGGACGGGCGGCACATCTATCTCCTCGCCGAGGGGCGTCTCATCAACCTTTCCGCTGCCGAGGGACACCCGGCTTCCGTCATGGATATGAGCTTCGCCGACCAGGCCTTATCCGTTGAATACCTGTCAAAGAACAGCGCTAAACTCCAGCCGAAGGTCTACGTCGTGCCGGAAGAAATAGACCAGAAAGTCGCCAGCCTTAAATTAGCTTCAATGGGCGTGAGCATAGATATTTTAACTCCGGAGCAGGAGAAATACCTCACAAGCTGGGAGCAGGGAACATAAAGAGAAAATTCCAAATTGTCATTGCGAGGGCTTATGTTCTTTAACAATGAAAAAGGTCATAGAAATAAATCTCCCCCTTTGGAAAAGGGGGATTTAATAACTTAATCCCTCTCAATCTCCCTTTAAGAAAGGGAGAGGCTGGAGAATCACGGATTGCTTCGCTTCGCTCGCAATGACAGACTAGTGGTCACTTTGGATTTTGCTAATTCGAATTTGTGCCGACTCCGTGCGGCATTCCGTATGAAATCGGAATTTGGATTTTGGATTTTGTAATTTAGGATTTGCATATTAAGGAGGATAAATGGCAGGCAATAGTAATAGTTGCTTCTTCAGTTCCCCAAAGTATCTTTTCACCTCGGAGTCCGTAACGGAGGGGCATCCGGACAAAATCTGCGACCAGATTTCCGATGCCGTTCTGGATGCGATAATTAAGGATGACCCGACGGCGCGGGTCGCCTGCGATACCGCCGTCACCAACGGCCTCGTGTTGGTAAACGGGGAAATCACAACCAAGACCTACGTTGATATTCAGGATATCGTCCGCAGCACCATCAGGACAATCGGCTACACCAACCCGGAATACCTCTTCGAGGCGCGCTCCGTCGGCGTTATCACCTCAATAAATAAGCAGTCCCCCGATATTTCGCTGGGTGTCAGCGATTCGGCGGAGACCAAGGGCGGCTCAAAGGACCCGCTGGATAAGGTCGGCGCCGGCGACCAGGGGATGATGGTCGGTTTCGCCTGCAACGAGACGCCGGAGCTCATGCCGCTCCCCATCCAGCTGGCAAACCAGCTCACCATGAAACTGGCCGAGGCGAGAAAGAAGGGAATAATACCCTACCTCCGCCCCGATGGTAAATCACAGGTGACGGTCGAGTACTGCTACGGCAAGCCGAAGAGAATTGAGGCCGTGGTCATGGCCGCCCAGACCGATGACGTTGACCTCGGTATAATTAAAAAAGACGTGGTTGAGAAGGTGGTAAAAGCCGTCATCCCGGCCGAACTGCTCGATGCCAGTACCGAGTACATCGTGAATTCGACCGGGCGCTTTGTTATCGGCGGCCCCGCCTCCGATTCCGGGTTTACCGGGCGCAAGATTCTCGTTGACACCTACGGCGGCATTGCCCGCCACGGCGGCGGCGCCTTCTCCGGCAAGGACCCGACCAAGGTTGACCGCACGGCCGCCTACATGGCGCGCTACGTGGCGAAGAATATCGTCGCCGCAGGCCTCGCCGAACAGCTCGAACTCCAGGTCGCTTACGCTATCGGCCGAGCGAAACCCCTCTCGATTTCGGTCGAGACCTTCGGCACCGGCAAGCTTGACGAGGATGAGCTTATCGCCCTCATCAACAAGCACTTCGACTTCCGTCCTGGCGCCATCATCCAGAATTTCAACCTGCGCCGTCCCATCTATTTCAAGACGGCGGCTTACGGGCACTTCGGCCGGACGGATGTCGAATTCCCGTGGGAGAAGACGGACAAGGTGGAAATCCTGAAGAAAGAAGCCCTGGCGGAGACGGGGAAAGCAAAAACTCCAAAAAAGAAGGAGTGCTAGCGATATAAAAACTCCAAGCACTAAATTCTAAACAATAACTGTTATTGCTACGAAAATAAACAACTTATCGAATTGTCATTACGGCGAAAGCCGGAATCCAGAGTATTAATCACTTCTGGATTGTCGGGTCAAGCCCGACAATGACATTGGGAAAGGTTATTTTCATTCTTTGTGGTGCCGATGTAATCGGCATGAACAATTGCGAGGGCTTATGTTCTTTGACAATGAAAAAGGTCATGGGAATAAATCTCCCCCTTTGGAAAAGGGGGATTAAGGGGGATTTAATAACTTAATCCCTCTCAATCTCCCTTTAGAAAAGGGGGGGCTGGAGAAGCACGGATTGCTTCTCCTTCCTTTCGGGAAGAATCGCAATGACAAAGTGGAGTTTGTTTGTATTCGGGTTTTACGTTTCCGGGAATTTGTGAGCACCATACTACTTTTTGAGGATAGTAAGCGGGCACGGCTCGTGTTATGCTTTGATAGGGCTATCCTGAGGGGGTCATGTACATGGAATCTCCGATAAAATTTGGAACTGACGGCTGGCGCGGTATTATCGCTGCCGATTTTACCTATGATAACGTGCGTCTCTGCGCCCAGGGGGTCGCCGAATACCTGAAAAACACCGGGGACACCGCACGGGGGCTCGTCATCGGCTACGACACGCGCTTCGCCTCAGAAGGGTTTGCTGCGGCGGTGGCCGAAGTCGTTGCCGGGAACGGCATAAAGGTTTATCTCTGCCCGGAGGCGACACCCACCCCCGTTGTCAGCTACGGCGTTGTGGCCAAAAAGGCAGCCGGGGCAATCATGCTCACCGCCAGCCATAATCCGGCGGCCTGGAACGGCTTTAAATACAAGACCGATGACGGTGCATCGGCGCCGACTGAGGTCGTCGAGCAAATCGAGAAGAATATCGCGCTGGTCTATGCCGATAAGAAAGTCGAAAAAATATCGCTTAAGGTCGCCGAAGACCGGAACCTGCTTGAATATTTTGATATCGACCCCGTCTATTTCGCCCACATCGGCAAGCTGGTGGATATAAATAAGCTAAAACAATCAAAGTTGAGGGTGGTTATCGACCCCATGTTCGGGGCGGGTATCGGCTATCTCAAGAGATTACTTACCGGCGGCAGTATGGAACTCACCGAGATAGACAACGAGCGTAACCCGCTCTTCCCCGGCATGAAACAGCCGGAACCCATCGCCGTGAATCTGGCGCATCTCACGCGCACTATCAAAAGGAAAAAAGCCGGCGTCGGAATTGCGACTGACGGTGATGCCGACCGACTCGGCATCATGGATGAAAACGGCGAATTTTTAACCACCCTCCAGACATTCGCCCTGCTTTGTCTCTATCTCCTCGAGGTGAAGGGAGAACGCGGGGTAATTGTGCGGACGGAGACCTCGACCAGCATGGCGGACCGGCTGGGGGAGATTTATCACGTACCGGTCATCGAGACGGCCGTCGGTTTCAAGTATGTCGCCCCAATCATGCTTAAGGAGAATGCTATTATCGGCGGGGAGGAGAGCGGCGGCTACGGCTTCCGCGGGCATGTTCCGGAGCGGGACGGCATTCTCGCCGCACTCTATTTCCTTGACCTCATGGTCAGCATGGAAAAGACCCCATCGGAACTCGTCAGTTACCTCTACCGGAAGGTAGGGCCGCATTACTTCGACCGCTGGGACCTTGAGTTTCCTGAAGCAGAGAGAGCGGCTATAATCAATCGTGTAAAGAACAACACCCCGGCTACGCTCGGCGGCGTTAAAGTGATTAAGGTTGACACCTTTGACGGTTTCCGTTTCACCCTGGCCGATGGCGCCTGGCTGCTCGTCAGGTTCTCCGGGACCGAGCCGCTCCTGCGTATTTACGCCGAAGCGGGAAGCCCGGAGCAGGTGGAGAAGCTGCTCACGCAGGGAAAGGAACTCGCCGGTATCAAATGACAGCCATCTTAACAACTTTTTAAACAAACAGTGTTATACTCTTATCCGCAACGTCAAAGGCTGGCTCCGGTGGAGCCGGGCTGCAATGTGATTAAAATAGCCCGACGCTTACCAGCTAACTTTCAGCCTTGGATAAGAGTTATATACAGTGATAGGGTGGGGTTCATGGTTAACCCGAAGGGGGTTGTGCCGATGAATATTATCAACCTTGATGATGCCAAAATCTACCAGCGGTATGACCCGCAGGGAATGATGGCGCACATCAACAGTATGCCGGATTTCTGTGAGAAAGCCTGGAAGAGTGCCATGGCGTTTGAAGTACCCCCGGATTACGCCGGAGTCAACAAGGTGGTTATCCTGGGGATGGGCGGCTCCGCGATTGGCGGTGACCTCTTAAGCAGCTACGTACTGAATGAGGCGAAGGTGCCCATCATTCTCCACCGCGATTTTACGTTACCGGCTTTTGTTGATGAAAACACCCTGGTAATCGCCTCCAGTTGCTCCGGGGCGACCGAGGAAACCCTGTCCTCATTTGAAGAGTCATTTAAAACGGGAGCAAAAAAGCTGGCGCTCACCACCGGGGGAAGACTGAAACCCCTGGCGCAGGCAAAAAACATCCCGGTTTTCTGCTTTGACTACCTGGCACCGCCCCGGGCGGCGCTTCCCTTCAGCCTGCTGCCCATCCTCTGCTTCCTTCAGAAGCTGGGCCTCATCAGCGATAAGTCTCAGGACGTGGCTGATATGGTCGGCACATTAAAAGAATTGTTGAAGAGCATTAACACAACTGTGCCGCTCAAGGACAACCAGGCGAAGCAACTGGCGAGCAGCCTCTACGGCCATTTACCGCTCATCTACGGCGCCGAGATTCTTTCACAGGCGGCCCACCGCTGGAAAACCCAGTTTAATGAGAACAGCAAGGCCTGGGCGTTCTACGAGGTATTTCCGGAACTCAATCACAACGCCGTATCAGGGTATGATTTTCCCCGCGACCTGGCCAGGAAAGTCATGATCGTTATGCTGCGTTCCCCGTATTTATCTCTCCGCATCCAGATGCGCTACAAGCTCACCTGCAAGCTCCTGGATGAAGCAAAAATCAAGTACCACTTTGTGGATGGTATGGGGAATAATCCGTTAAGCCACGTCATGAGCACCGTCCTGATGGGAGACTACACCAGTTTCTATCTGGCCGTCCTCTACCAGACCGACCCATCACCGATAAAAAATATCGATTTCCTTAAAGAGCACTGGAAAATCCCGGCTTCAGAACTGTAGTAAAACACTGTTTAACGGATTCTATTGTAGAGGGGAACTAAACTCCCCTCTCTTTCGTACAAAGCTGATTCAGCCTGCAATTTGAATACGGTTAATTCAGTATAAGTCATCTCATAAATCCTTCCTTCAGGAAGGATAAACCTGAGCAGGCAGACCAATACCAATTCGCCGAATAAATGAGCGAAATTCTGGTCGCTTACAGTATCGTTTTTTTAACTTAATCCTTCCTTGCGAGAAGGATCACTTTCGTAGCGAATGGGTATAGAAGCTATCCGAAAAGTCAGTAGTGTATCATTTTGAAATATTTAGCGGTTGACCTTGCTTGAGCGACATAGTAATCTTGAAGCATGACAGAAAAGAGAAAAAAGAAAGAACACAATTTCAGCGTCACCGCTTTTCGGGTAGTCCAAGAAGCCACTGAAGAAAAACCACCTGAAACAGAACAGGCCAAGCCTCCTAAACGTGATTATGATTACAAAGAATTAGGGCATTGTGGTGGCTTAAAAGGTGGCAAGGCTAGAGCACAGAAGTTAACGCCAGAACAACGTAAAGAGATTGCCAAAAAGGCAGCTCAAATTAGGTGGAAGAAGGCGGAATCTGTTTAGGTTTGGCTTGCTTTTTCAATTGTTTGATAGACGGTGCTGGGGGTAAGTCCTCCGGCATCGTACCACCGAGTTTCTTTATGGTTTGTCTTATCTCTTTGCCCACGTAGTTGTGAGTGTCCTCAGCCACTTTTTGCCCTTTGACCTGCTGAGTTCGAAGTCTTTCCTCAGTCTGTGTAATCCTAAACTCATTTGCGGCTAGTTCTGCTCGTCCCGCACAATCTAACAAATCTTCTTTAGGATTTATCCCTTTGAATTGTTTAATTGCCGATAATCGAAGACCGTTATACAGACCTTGATAACCCGCATCATGGAAGAATGCGTAGTTCTGTACGCCAGCACCTTTTGCTGTACTATTTAGTTCTTTGTTTGCGCCTCTTACTCTATCCCTTAACGCAAGCCGGTCTTCATCATCATTACGTTGCTCTGTCAGTTCCTGTTTACGAGTTTGAACCGCAAAGTAGGTCTGTGCAGCCGCAATCTGAGGTTTGTCTGGGTCTCCGTTCATGGCTGTGAGATAACAAGCATATCTCGTCAATGCCACATCTCTAATAGGGCGTTCAGCGCCCTTGCCGGATGCCATCGTCTTGCTGATGTCAGCAAAATGATGGCATGACTCAGCACCAACACTAGCACATGCCATCTTTGCTTTTTCAATAGCTGCTTCAAAGTTCCGCCATTGAGTATAACCCAACAAGATTTGAAGGTCTCTTGCAAGCCAATATTCAACCCCTTCCTTAGTTCTCTTTTTGAAGCGGTCAAGTGTCTCAATTGTAGACTGCTTGATAACTGCCAAATGTTCTTCTTCCATAATTCCTCCTATTGTTTTAAACATTATAGCATAATGTGGCATGGCATACAAGAGTGACATACTTGTATTTTGGGCATTGCCATATTATAATAATGCCATACAAATAAGGAGGTGCTACTATGAGTGTAAGGACTGACATAGAAAAACGAATTGAGAAAGAGAGACAGAGAGTCACTGAATTGCAAAACCAAGTAGAAAAGTCCGAGTCGTTCATACAGGGCATGCAGGAAGCCCTAAAGATGCTTCCAAAGGAAAGTGAAAAGGACACTCGCAGAATGAGTAAGACTAAGACAACTACTACTTTCCGAACCGGTAGTGATGTTGAAAAAGCCTATAGCTTACTGCGTGAAACTGGCAAGCCTATGCATATATCAGAAATACTTGTGGGAATTGGCAAGGAAGATACTAAGGCTAATCGTATGTCACTGTCCAGTTCATTGAGTAGATATGTCAGAAATGATGAACTGTTTAAGCGACCAGCACCAAATTCCTTCGCCCTGAAAGAAACCAAAGAGAGTGTCGCAACGATGGCATTGAACTTGCCCGCAGCATTTGGAACTGAAGAAAAATAGCTCTTTTACCCAATTGACCAATGCCTTTTCTAAGAAACTAGAGAATCACGCTCTAGCCCTTGCCCTCTATTTCATGCACTACAACTTCGCTCGACCACATAAGACGCTTGCTAATCCCTATCCTAGAACACCTGCAATGGCAGCAGGATTAACAAATCATATCTGGAATATTGAAGAGATAGTGAGGTTGAAAGGATAGTTATTGCTTTTTAGGCTGTTTGACCTTGGGGAGACTCGCCCCATCACCAGACCTATCTGGTCGTAGTCCACCTTTAGTCTTAACTGGCCTAGCGATGTTCCCTTGTTTCTGTGTTGGTGTCCCTTTCATTTTAGCCCCCTTTAACAAAGTTAAATTCATTATAGCATCTGAGTCAAGTTGACCACTACCAATTTTCAAAATGATACACTACCTAAGAACCGGTTCTTTATCATCTGTGTTGACAAGTTGAAAAATAGTTCCTTTTATGGTATTATTATTTGGGGGAAAGGGGGAAGTATGTAGGTCACTTTATCCATTAGACATTCCTGCATACTCTCCTCCCCACGCCGAGAACGGATGGACGTCATAATAGAACGGAGAAACACCCATTAGACCGATGAGGCAGGTAACATTTCTTAGCCAAAGACCGGGAATGCGGCAAAGAGTGTTAGGTGTTACCCAGAACGAGCTAAATCCGCGCAATTTTAGCCACCTGAGAAAAGCCCTGCGATGACGTCCAATCCCTTCACGTTTGTACTCATTGTTCTGTTGTTCACCTTCACCTGCGCTCCCTTTCATTTTAGCCGTTTATATCCTTTTGGCGTGCTTATACCAACCTGCTCCATAGACCAGTCTCTTATTTTTGTCGGTATAGCTCCCCATACAATCAAAACAATCCCAATTATAGACAGCACACAGGCGAGCCAAAAAGGTATATGTATTCCAAAATATTCAAGCATGATTGGTACCACCAACCCTGCAGTAAGGAAACCAATTCCACAAATGATAGTTTTTAGCATTTTTACTCCCCCAGCCTGATTTTGCCTGAAGAATATCATAGCTTGGGATGCTAATCAACATGGATGATAAAGAACCTAAGAACCGGCTCTCTATGATAAACGCCTCTTTCATGCTATACTGTAGCTTGATGAGGTGTCTCTAATTTTAAAGGAGCTTGAAGGTGAAGGGGAAGGATTTTCTTTCGGTATCTGACCTCTCGAGCCGGGATATCCGCCTGCTTATTTCCAGTGCGGTGGACCTGAAAGCGAGGGGCTGGTCTAATATCCTCTCCAAAAAAACGATGGCGCTTCTCTTTGAGAAGCCTTCGCTCCGCACCAGGGTCAGTTTTGAGCTGGCCATGAAGCAGCTGGGCGGGCATACCATCTACCTTTCTCCGGCGGAGGTCGGGCTGGGACAGCGGGAGCAGGTCTCCGATGTCGCCAGGGTGCTCTCCGGCTACGTGGATGCCATCTGCGCCCGCACCTTTTCCCACGGGACGCTCCAAACGATGGCAAGCTACGCCTCGGTGCCGGTAATCAACGCCCTTTCCGACGTGGAGCACCCCTGCCAGACGCTGGCTGACCTTTTAACCATCTATGAGAAGAAAGAAACCTTCGCCGGGCTTAACCTTGCCTTCGTCGGCGACGGCAATAACGTCGCCAGCAGCTTAGTACTGGGATGCGCCCTTACCGGCATTAACTTCAATATCGCCTCACCCAAAGGCTACGAGCTCCCGGATAAAATACTAAAGCAGGCAATGGAATACGCCAAAGACAGCGGCGCCCAGCTCATGTGCACCGAAGACCCGCGTACGGCCGTCAAAGGGGTTGACGTCATCTATACCGATGTCTGGACGAGCATGGGACAGGAGGCGGAGGCGGAGATACGGCGCAAGGTGTTTGCCCCTTATCAGGTAAACCAGGGGCTCCTTTCCCTGGCGGATGAAGACGTCATCTTCATGCACTGTTTACCGGCACACTACGGAGAAGAAGTATCCGAGGGCATTCTTGACGACCCCCGCTCCGTGGTCTTTGAGCAGGCGGAAAACCGGCTCCACGCCCAGAAAGCGCTGCTCATGGAGATGCTGGGCGGCCTGGAAATATCCGTGAGCAAACTCCGGTAATTTTAATCGTTTTACTTCAACCCATCTCGCTTGCAACCGGAAGGTGATATCGAATCGATTTTACGCTCACCGTTAACAGGCTTGACCCGTTGAAAGTCCGTTTACAGAAAAGAGCATCTTTTCATCACTCGGGCTGATTTACAATGATGCACTATTCCGTCTCGCATAGCGATTAAAACTCGACCCGAAACGAGCGAAAGGCGGCGTGAATGGTCGTGGTCGAATTGATTTCAGGTAATTGTCAGCAAGTGGAACTTGGAAAAACAATGGAAAAATCGGAAAAAACTGGCACGATAACAGGTCGGGTTTCCTCTAAACCGGTTGTTGCCATTGTCGGGCGTCAGAACGTCGGCAAGTCCACCCTGCTTAACCGCGTACTCAAGAAGCGGATGGCGATTGTTTCTGAAATTCCCGGGACGACCCGCGACCGCATCATGGCCGATGTCACCTGGAATGATGTCCCCTTCATTCTGGTTGATACCGGCGGGATTCCCCCGAAAGCGGAATCAGAAATTGACCAGGCCGTGATGCAGCAAATTGATGAAGCGCTCGGCACCGCTGACGTCATTATCTTCCTCACCGATGTGAAGGAAGGGGTAACGCCATATGATTCTGAAATTGCCGCAAGATTACATCGGACGGGAAAGCCGGTGCTCCTTGTGGTCAACAAAGTTGATAACTCCAAACTCGAGGCGGATGTCGCCGAGTTTTACCGCCTGGGCCTCGGCGAACCCATCGCCATAAGCGCCTACCATAATGAGGGTATGGACGAACTCATGGATAAGATTGTCTCGCTCTTGCCGGAGAAAAAAGTTGTAGAAGAAATGGCGCCGGGGGTAAAAATCGCCATTGTGGGGCGACCGGGCGTCGGCAAGTCGCTCCTCTTGAATGCCCTTCTCGGTGAGGAGCGGGCCATCGTTACCGGTAAGCCGGGGACCACCCGCGATACGATAGATAGCCCAATTGACTTTCAGGGGCAAAATGTGCTACTTATTGATACCGCCGGAATAAGGAGGCGGGGACAGATAGCGCCGGGGGTGGAAAAGTATAGCGTTATCCGCTCCATGGAGGCAATTGACCGGGCCGATGTCGCCCTGCTCGTCCTTGATGCCACCGAGGCGGCGACCGCCCAGGATACCCACATCGCGGGCTATATTAAAGATGCATGGAAGGGGATTGTGCTCCTGGTGAATAAGTGGGACCTGGTTAACCAGCGGGCCGAAAAAGAGTACACGGAGCGAATCAGGGAAGAGTTCAACTTTGCGCCCTACGCCCCGGTTCTCTTCATTTCTGCCAAGACGAAGTGGGGGCTTGAGGAAATCTTGCCGGAAGCTATCGCCGTGTTCCATGAAAGGGAAAAGAGGGTGCCGCAGGATGAGCTTAATGATGTCTTTCTTAAGGCGATAAATGCCCACGTTCCGCCCCACGCCGGTAAGAAGCAACTGAAACTGTTTTCCGCCGCCCAAACCGGCATAAATCCACCCACCTTTACCTTCTACGTTAATGACCCCACACTGCTCCACTTCTCCTACCAGCGTTACCTGGAAAACCAGCTACGCGCCGCATTTGGCTTTACGGGAACGCCGATGCGGTTAGATTTTAAGGCCAGGGGGTAATATATGATAGCGCTCAGATTCCTGTTCGTGATGCTTGTCGGTTATCTCGTTGGCTCCATCCCAAACGGTGTTATTGTGAGCCGGCTCGCCGGCAAGGGAGATGTGAGGCAGTGGGGCAGCGGTAAAACAGGGGCGACAAATGTCCTCCGCGCCGTTGGGAAAAAGGCGGCGGCGCTCGTCCTGCTGCTCGATATGAGTAAAGGTGCTCTCTCCGTCTTTTTTGCCGGGTTCATGATGCAAAGTGACTACGTTATTGTCGGTGATAACACAATCTGGCCTCTCCTCCGCTCCGCCGAAGGGGGGGCGGCCATCGCCGCCATTGCCGGGCATAACTGGCCGGTTTTCCTGGGTTTCAGGGGCGGGCGGGGCGTCTCCACCTTTATGGGCGGGCTGGCTGCCCTCTGCCCGGTTGCGGCCGTTTTCTCCGGTGAGGTTTTCATTATCGGCGCCGGGCTTACCCGCTATGCCTCTTTCGCCAGTATCGCCGGCATTGTAGGCTCCTCGGCAATAATGGTACCGATGACCATCTACAGCGGTTTCCCGGTAGAGTACCTGCTCTACACCTTAATTTCCGGGGCGGTCATAATCTATATGCACCGCGACAACATCCACCGGCTGCGCACCGGCACGGAGCGCAAGCTGGGCGAGAAAACGGAGAGTATTGATTCCGCTGCCGTGAGAGAAAGAACCAAGTAAAGAATGCCCAAAGTAGCCATCGTCGGTACGACAAGCTGGGGCACGACCCTCGGCATGGTCCTTGCCCGGAACGAGGTTGACGTCAGCCTCTGGGCGCGGACGGAAGAAGAAGCCGAGAGGGTAAGAAGAAGCGGCCCCAGCCCCGTATATGCCCCCGAAATCAGGTTTCCTCCCTGCTTAACAATCACTTCCTCCCCGGCCGAAGCCGTTTCCCGGGCAAAAGCCGTCATCCTGGCGGTGCCCTCGCAGACCATGCGGCGCAACATCAAAATCTTCGCCGAGCATATCAGGCGCGGCACCCTCATCGTGAGCGCCGCCAAGGGACTGGAAATCGGCAGTAACAAGCGCATGTCCCAGGTCATCGCCGATGAAACAAGTCCGAGGCTTCATCCCTTCATCTGTGCCCTTTCCGGACCAAATTTATCCCGCGAGATATTAAAGGAACTGCCGGCTTCGACTGTCATCGCCGCCGAGGATGAGGGTATAGCCAAGACAGCGCAGAAGCTCTTTACCACCCCCAGTTTCTGCGTTTTCACCAACAGCGATATCATCGGGGTGGAACTGGGCGGGGCGCTCAAGAATATTGTTGCCCTCGCCGCCGGCATGTTAGACGGGCTCGGCGCCGGTGACAACGCCAAGGCCGCGCTCATTACCCGGGGGCTTACGGAAATGACGGCCCTGGGCGCCGCCATGGGGGCGAATCCCCTCACTTTTTCCGGGCTGGCGGGGATGGGTGACCTTATCACGACCTGCGCTTCCGCCCTGAGCCGCAACCACTATGTTGGTGTTGAACTCACCAAGAGACGCTCGCTTGAGGAGATAACCAGCACCATGACGGCCGGTATTGCCGAAGGGGTGCCGACAACCGTCGCTGCCTGGAGTATGGCGCAGGGACTCGGCATGGAGATGCCTATTACCCAGCGCGTCCACCAGGTGCTTTACGAGGGTATCGAACCGAAGCAGGTGATGAGTGATTTTATCGGGCTGAGGGGCAGAAACGAGCTTTCGGGAAGACACTGGAAGCTTTTCTCATTCTTCCGCCGCCACAAAAAGATATAAATCTTCAGGTGATATGTGGATAGCATTAGAGATTTTGTCAACTGGCTCACCCGCCCTTACCAGATAATCAGGCTCATTCTCTCAATTACGCTCATTTCCATGATAATTTCTATAATGCTAGGAATGGGAAAGTAGATTCCCAAGAGGATAGGCTAAACCACTGTCTTACTAGAAGTCTTCTCAAAAACCCAAACAGGTTAGCCCGCCTCTGGCGGGTGATGGAAAGTATTGGATGGAACACTACCGTCCGCCAAGGGCGGATGAGAAGACTTCTAGTATCACCCCAGAACTTTATGCGATACTCCCAAAATTAATTACACCCGAATGAGGAGCATTGAATAACGGAAAATCCAGAGGAGACAACCAACATGGCGGAGAACGGTCAGGAATACGTCAACCGGATGATGAAGGAGCGAGGCTATATTCTTGATTTCCATAAGGTGCTGGCCGCCGAAGATATAGACTTCCTTAAGGCCTATAACGAGATGGTTGAAGCAAGCTACACGAACCAGCGCGCCCTCGACCCCAAAACCAAGGAGCTTATCTACACAATCATGCTGACCTGCGTTAAGGCGAGTATTGACCAGATTAAACTCCACGTGAAGAACGCCTTAAAGTACGGTGCGACCAAAACGGAAGTCCTCCAGGCGCTCGAGCTTACCATCACGGCCGCCGGGGTGCCTGCCTTCATGATTGGCTTTGAAGCGTGGCGGCAGGTGGCGGGGCCAAATAAATTCGAACCGAAAGTATAAACAGGAGTATGTTCTGGTGAACAAGAACGAAAGCCCGGAAGTTTTATTGTCCTCTTTTATTGCGGGAATGGAATGGGGAAAACTCCCTGAAGAAGCCATCAATACCAGTAAAAACGTCGTTCTCGATACCTTCGGCGTCGCCCTCGCCGGGTCGAAAGAGGACCTGGGGGAGATACTTCCCGGCGTTGTTAAAGAGATGGGCGGCCGGCCGGTTTCCGGCGTCATCGGGAAGGGCTTTCGCACCTCCCCACCTCTCGCCGCCCTCATTAACGGGACACTTGCCCATGCCCTTGACTTCGATGATGTTAACGACAACTGGATAGGCCACCCATCAACCGTGCTTGTCCCGGCTCTTTTTGCCGTCGCCGAAAAATGCGGAAGCTCCGGAAAAGACATTATTACCGCCTACATAACCGGGTTTGAGGTGGGGGCGAAGCTGGGGATGGTCTTCCGGCAGGGATAACGCCAAGAGCCCAAAGAACTTTGTTATCGTTTTGAGCAGATTTTTTTGAGGGACTACACTACTTTCAGCTTCTTCAGGTCTGCTATCTTATCCGCCGAATAGCCCAGCAGATTTTTCAAAATCTGGTCGGTATGCTCGCCCAGGGCGGGGGGATACACGTAACGGAGGTCTGCTCCGGAGACTTTAACCGGGCTTCCTACGTCTCTGGTCCGGCCAACATGGGGAGAGTCTATCTCCACCACCATGTTCCGGGACAGTACCTGGGGGTCGGCCACCGCCTTGTCCAATGTGTTGATGGGTCCGGCAGGAACCTCCAGTTTAACGAATAGGTCCAGCCATTCATCCGTCGTCTTTTTCAAAAAGGCCTCTTCGAGAATGCGGTCCAGTTCTTCCCGGTTTTCCAGCCTCTTGGACCGGGTACTGAAGCGGGGGTCGTCGGCCAGATGCTCCATGCCCATGTTCTTGCAGAGGTTGCGGAAAAAATGGTCGATATAAGCTTCGATAACCAGGGCCGAATCCTTCGTTCGGTAAGCCCGGAGAGGGACGTTGCTAACGTGAGCCGTCCCCACCGGCTGGGGAACTTCCCCGGCCACGAAGTAGTACTTGGCCCGGTAGGTGTGCAACGCAAGCTGCACATCCAGCATGGAAATGTCCACCATCCGGCCATCCCCGGTGATAGAACGGGAGACCAGTGCGGAAAGAATCCCTATCACCGCAAAGACCGCTCCCCCCAGATCGCCGATGGGAATTCCGCAACGGACGGGGGGCTTGCCTGGCTCGCCGGTGTAGCTCATGGCCCCTCCCATAGCCTGGACGATGATGTCGTAAGAAGGCCTCTCCCGGTATGGGCCGGTCTGCCCGTATCCGGTGACCGAAGCCCAGACTATCCTGGGGTTGATTTTTTTAAGGTCCTCGTACCCCAGTCCCAGATTCTCCATGGTTCCGGGGGTGAAATTATTCATGACCACATCCGCCTTGCGGGTCAATGCGTAGAAGATGTCCTTCCCCTCCGGCGCTTTCAGGTCCAGAGTCAAGCTTTTTTTGTTGCGGTTAAGAGCCATGAAGTAAAGGCTCTGGTCCTTCATCGTATGGGGCGGCATCCATCGCGTCGGGTCGCCCACACCGGGACGCTCGATTTTGATGACCTCCGCACCCAAATCCCCCAGGGTCTGGGTGCAGAAAGGGCCGGCCATCACGTGGGTCAAATCCAGAACTCTGATTCCCTCCAAAGGTTGGCTCATCTTTTTCTCCTTTTTAAATCTTTTGGCCCGCGTCTCCTCTGGTTTAGCTACGTCATCTGCATACATTTTCCGGGCGGATTCAAAGGGGCTGCCGGAATGGATTATACACTACCCCACCCCCTACAACCAAGATCCACCAAAAGGCCTGAAACATTATCATTGACATTAGACCACTTTTCGTGTATCAAAAAGACAATTCCTTTCCAAACAATTTTCATCCCAGCCCGAGGCAGAAACATAATGGAGGTATTATAATGCCACAGGTTAAAATAGCTATTATTGGTGGAAGTGGGCTGGATGATATTGAAGGTATCTCAGGTGTCCACTACGTATTGACATCCGACCTCAGTATGGGTTCAATGGAAGAATGACTGGAGAAACACTGGCCAACTATCGTAGTTTTTCTCAAGCTAATTGACGGCCATAAATGGTGCTGTTATAGCAGGAACTGCGCCGCCCGGGTGCTTTCCCCGGCGAAGCGGGCGAGAGTAATCGAACTGGTCGCAGGCCTGGAAGAAATGCTGGATGTAAGTCCACTCATGGATGTGCTCACGGGGAAGTAGAGGAGCTATTTTTGGCGCTGCCTTCGGAAAACCGGTTTCTTGACAAGTTTTTCTCGGCACTTGAAGAGGACCCGCACCTGCGGGATGCCTATTTTGCGCGGTTTGACCCGCATTTTATTCCTTATTCGCCGGAGGAAAGCCGGGCGGCGCTCCTCATATCACTCACTTTCTATGGCGGCTACCGGATGCGCCGCCGCCTTACCAAGGCTGTTCCAATCATCCCGAATGACATAGTTCTCGACATTGGCCCGGAGATGGGGACGGAGTGCTTCATACTGGCTGAGGTCTACCGGAAGGTGCTTGTCGCCGAGCCGGAGTACCAGACGGCGGAAATCCTGCGGGAACTGGCAAAACACTACACTACTGATGACGGGCACAAAGCCTCTGATATTCTTGAAATTAGGCGCGCCGGAATTATCCCGCCCGGTTCGTCCAAGCTGACTAATTGCACGGACATTCCACGAGGGCCTGTCTATTACGATGCGAGAGGCGCGAAAGATATTAGTGATGTTTTCGGTACGCACTTCGCCGGTAGAGTCTTCTTAAACCACCTCGCCCTCATGATGCCAGAAGAACCAAAGCTGAAAGTGCTTTTGGCGTCGCTTGTTTCTTATTGCAGCGATAAGGGATGTATTACCTGGTGCGATTCGGTCTCCGAGCTTTCGGAGATCGCTAGAGCTTACGCTGCGTATCAGGGTTATTCGATACCTGACAGCAATAAATGCACTCTCAAGGAAATTGAGCGATATGTTGAAGAATTGCTGCCGGATTTCGCCGTCACATTCCGTATTAACCGTAAGCCCCACCAGCTTATCACCATCGCCAGACATAAGTAATGGGCTGAGGCCATGTTCGGAAAACACTTACTTATGTAGTACCGGTAAAAACCTGTGTTGATTTTTTGGGCTAATGCGGGTAAAATGGCGCTCAATTGAATATAGTTCGGGCGATGAAGCTCGCCCTGGCCCTTTTATCGGGGCTATAAACTGCTTTGGTTAAGCTGACAGCTTCTACTGGTCAAAAACTGGTAGAGGCTGTTTTCGTTATAAAAGCCTTAATAATACTGTTATTGGTAAATATCGAATTCAATAAGGAGGATACGCATGGCATCTGATTCAAAAGCAATGGCCAAGATAGGCGGTTCAAACTGGCTTAACCGGAACATCCTCGGATTGGGAATCACCAGGTTTTTTTCTGATTTCAGCCATGAGATGGCAACCGCTGTTTTGCCAACCTTCCTGGTCTCTATCGGCGGTTCGGCGGCGACGCTCGGGCTAATAGAGGGGAGCGCCGATGCCTTCGTCAGTCTTATGAAGCTCCTGTCTGGCTGGTACAGCGACTACCTCGGCAAAAGAAAACCCTTCATGGTCCTTGGTCATTTCCTTACCACTGCTGGTATAGGGGCACTCTTCCTGTCGCTCTCGTGGGCCTGGGTTTTTGGTTGCCGCGTTATCGCCTGGATGGGCAGAGGCATCAGGACACCAGTTCATGATGCCACGCTGTCCGATTCCGCGGAGTCAAAGTATTACGGGCGGGTATTCGGTTTCGACCGGATGATGGATACTTCCGGCGCGGTGCTGGGCCCGGCGGCGGCTTTTTTCCTGATTAAATTTATGCCGGAGCGTCCCATTTTCCTTATCACCCTGATACCGGGAATCTTATGTGTACTGTCAATTACCCTGCTAGTCAAAGAGGTGAAAGGTGCCGGAGGACAAAGAAAAAAGCTCTTTGGCAGTTTCAAGAGTTTTCCCCGTCAGTTCCGTCTTTTCCTGATATCGGCTCTAATCTTTGGCCTTGGCAACTTTGCTGATTCTCTGTTCATTTTAAGGGCAACGGAACTGCTCACACCGGCAAACGGCGCCGTTGCCGCTACGAGCCTGGCTATCCTGTTTTACACTATTCATAATATAATATATGCCGTTGGTTCTTATCCACTAGGCGCACTTGCGGACAAAATCGGCAAGAAAACAGTATTGGTATTCGGTTATTTTCTCACCGGTGTTGTTTCAGTGATTTTTATCGCCAATACCGATAATGTACTATATCTCGGGTCATGTTTCGCCATCGCCGGTCTTGCCATCGCTATTACCGATGCCTTGCAGGGAACGGTTATCGCGACTATCATGCCGTCCAGCATCAGGGCAACAGGATACGGCACTCTTGCTCTGGTGAATAGCATCGGTAACTTTACCTCCAGCGCCCTGGTCGGTTTTCTCTGGACAACGGTCTCACCACTCGTCGGATTTGGCTTCTCGGCTGTTCTCTTATTCATTGGCACCTTGCTGTTTATTTTTATCAGAGGAAATGTTGAGGAACAGGCAAAATAAAGCGTGGATAAATGGCTGAACGGTATTTCTTGCGTTTGGTTGTTTTGTCATCGCGAGCGAAACGAAGCAATCTATCTTTGGTCGATGCAGATACGGATTGCTTCTCCTTCCTGGAAGGAAAGACCGCAGTAACAAAGCAACCATATGCAGGTAAAACCTCAAATATTTGTTAGTCTATAAGTTTTTGCTAATAGACTATTGACACCTATATTAATTCTGTGATATAAAGATTACAGTAATAACGAACTTTTCTCCGAGCCTGTAATCCTAAAGTGCGAGCCACGGGTACTGGCCGGTAGGGCATCACCGGAAACAGTGATGCCTCCCGTATTGGAAAGGAGAATTAGAATGATCATCCTGAATGCTGAGCAGCCGCAATCTAAATTAATCCGCTCACCTGCTACAAATTTTCTATATCATTTAATTTCTTTATTTCCGCTATTGACGTATCTCATTTCCCCAATTCCCCAAAGTTTTCAGGTCTTAGTACGTCTTGACCTAAGGAGTTAATATGCAAACGGCTACCGGTAAAATAACTCTCAAGTTGTCCTCTGCTTTTGCCACGATAATAAATGTAAAAAAACCTTCCAGCCTGATACCTATTGACCGTGAGATTTCAGACGGGGCGACCATCGGCACCGTACTTAAAGACCTGGTGAGTAAATACCCGGCTCTCGGCGAACTGGTATTAAATCCCGACCAGACGGACGTGAGCGAGCGCGTTGACGTTGTTCTCAACCGTACGCTCCTGAAGGGCAATGGCATTATCGGAACAAAGCTACATGACGGCGACATGCTCTTTCTGCTTCCAGTCTACGAAGGCGGATAGAAAAACACTTCAAAGGAGGTTACCTTGTCAAAGTATTACGGATACGCCGGCAAGCTATTAAGGGTTGACCTTACCGCTGGTAAAACTTCCGATGAGGTACTTGATGCAGCGACCGCTCGGAAATGGCTGGGTGGTGCCGGAATGGGGATGAAATATCTTTATGACGAGGTTCCGGCCGCTGTAACGTGGGATGATGTGGCAAACCGCCTGATACTGGCCAATGGGCCGCTCAGTGGCACTTCCCTCGGCGGTTCGGGGACTACTTCGGTTGTTACCAAAGGGCCGCTCACGAACGGCGCCACCTCCACCCAGGCCAACGGGGTATTCGGCGCCTATTTGAAATTTGCCAGCTTTGACGGGGTAATCCTGCAGGGCAAGTCCCCCAGCTGGGTCTATCTCTATATCCATGACGGTACGGCGGAACTGAAGGATGCATCAAACCTCGTCGGTAAAGACACCTGGACAGCCGAAGACCTTATCCGCAAGGAGCTCGGAGTAACGGAAAAGGGCGTTAGTATCGCCGGTATTGGCCCGGCCGGGGAAAACCTGGTGAAGTTCGCCTTTATCCTGATAGATAAAGGGCACGCTGCTTCCAAAAACGGGGTAGGAGCGGTGATGGGGTCGAAGAAAATCAAGGCGGTCGTTGTCGCCCGGGGCAGAGTACGCGCCCCCGTAAAGAATAAAGAGAAGCTGACGGAACTGGCGAACGAATTCCATGATGATGTTCTCAGCGGCGCGAGAGGCTTGTCAATTTCAAATTACGGCACGCTCAATTTCATTCTTGAACGTACCCTGGCGCATGACGGCACGGTGCCTATCAGAAATTACGAGACGAATATTTTGGATATCCCGCAAGAAAAGCTGGAGGCCTTCTCCGGCCCTTACATGCGCACCCATTACAATGCCAAGCCCAACCCCTGCTGGGCTTGCAAGATGCACCACTGTACCATGATGACCATTAACGAGGGACCTTTTAAAGGATACAAGGTCGAGGAACCGGAATACGAGTGTCTCGCCGCTTTCGGGCCACAGATCGGCGTGTTTGATGTCGCGCAGGCGACTTTCCTTTCCGGTGAAGCTGATAGATTAGGTCTTGACTGCAACGAGGCCGGGTGGCTCCTTGGCTGGGCGATTGAGTGCTACGAAAAGGGCATCCTTACTGACAAAGATACCGACGGGGTCAAGCTGACATGGGGCAACTGGGAAGCAGCAAAAGATATGATGTATAAGATTGCCGAAAGAAAAGGTTTCGGCGACGTACTGGCAGAGGGGGTTATGCGGGCGGCTAAGAAAGTTGGCGGGGAAGCAGCGCAGTTCGCCATTCACACCATGAAAGGCAACACCCCCCGTGGCCATGACCATAGAAATCGATGGCCTATCCTCTTTGATACCTGTCTTTCTCAGACGGGTACGGATGAGGGCTACCAAATCGGAAAGCCAAAAGACATCGGGCTTGATATTAAACCTACGGCGAGCACCAACTTCTCTGAAACGGACACACTCGCATGGAACTCACTTTGCAAAGGGTCCGGGCATTTTGAGGACAGTCTGGGAATTTGCCGCTTTACGACCGAAACCAACCTGAAACTCCTGGCCGAGTCTGTCGAGGCAGCGACCGGCTGGGAAAACTTCACCATGGATGAGGAGATGACCATTGGCAGGCGTATCCTGAACCTGATGCGCGCCTTCAACATGCGCCACGGGCACACGGCGGAGATGGATGCTCCATCCCCCCGCTATGGTTCGATGTCCGCCGACGGCCCGTCCAAGGGTAAAAGCATCATGGCAAACTGGAACGAACTGAGAAGCAAGTACTACGATGCGATGGGCTGGGATAGAAATACTGGTAAGCCGCTACCCGAAACACTCAGGAAATACGGGCTGGAGTACGTCATACCTGAGCTATGGGGGAAATAAGTCAACCGGCAATGCTATCCCAAAAGTAAGGAATGGAATGGCATTGCCTTGTATAAAGTAACAAGAGGGGAAAATGGAAGGCCAAAAGCAGTTATCCGCTTCTGAGAGGTTAAAAGAGGTAGCTTTGCTCTTCTTTCGGCTGGGCGCAATGAGCTTCGGCGGGCCGGCGGCTTATCTCGCTATCATGCATTATGAGGTGGTAGTACGCCGTAAATGGGTCGATGAACAGAAGTTCCTAGATATCCTCGGCGCGACAAACCTTATCCCCGGACCAAACGCCACCGAAGTAGCCTCCCACCTCGGTCTGCTTCGTGCCGGGTGGGGCGGCTTCGCCGCGGCCGGTTTACTGTTTATTCTGCCCGGTTTCGTCACGACGGCGGTAGCCGCCTGGGCGTATGTAACCTACGGCTACCTGCCACAGGTGGGGTGGGTTCTCTACGGGGTTAAACCGGTAATCCTGGCCATCATCGTTCAGGCGCTATGGTCGCTCGGCAAAAGAATAAGAAAACCGCTTATGATAGCTATTACCGCAATAGCGGGACTGGCCCTCTACTTCTTTGATTTTAACGAGATAGCCCTTCTCTTTGCCGGCGCCGCCGTCATCATACTGGTGCGTGGCGGCGGCCGCCTGTTAAAAAGCCGCTCCGCAACTCTCCTGGTTCTTCCTCCGCTGCTGGCAGCGCCGCTCGCAACACTCGCCGGTGCCGTGCCTTTCAGCAACGGCACTCTCTTCCTCACCTTTCTTAAAATCGGAGCTACCCTTTATGGCAGTGGCTATGTGCTCCTCGCCTTCCTTCGGTCAGAGTTCGTGGTTGGATTGGGATGGCTGACCAATGCCCAGGTACTGGACGCCGTTGCGGTGGACCAGATTACCCCCGGCCCGCTGTTCACCACCGCTGCTTTTATCGGCTATCTATTAAGCGGCTGGACGGGGGCACTCCTGGCTACGGTGGCTATTTTCTTGCCATCTTTTTTCTTCGTCGCTACGCTCAGCCGCTTTCTGCCGCTCCTCCGTAAAACGTGGTGGGCATCCGCCTTCCTGGACGGTGTGACCGCCGTTTCTCTGGGGCTGATGGCCGCCGTATCCGTACAGCTCGGCCAGGCGGCGATTGTCGATGTCTTCGCCGTCATTCTGGGCTTAACCGCTCTGTTGTTGCTCATCCGCTTCAAGATTAGTTCGCTCTGGTTGATGCTGGGCGGTGGGGTGCTGGGAATCGCATACAAACTGCTTATCGGCTGAGGGAGCCGAAGGAGGTCATTGCAAAAAATGGAAATAGTAACAAATAATCCTATTCGCCCGGATGACGTTTACCGGCTTATCAATTCGGATAACGCCGGCTCAGTGGTTTTCCACTTTGCCGTAGTAAGGGGCACAACAGATGATAAGACAACAAGCATAATAGAGTTTCAGCCGGCCAGAGACAACAATGACATCAAAGAGGAGCTTCATCAAATTTCGGATGAAATCCGTAAGAAATGGAAAGTCGATGACGTGCTCATCATCCGGGCAATCGGTAAGCTTGCGGTCGGCGATGTCATGTCTTTGGTCGCAGTGAGCTCACCGCGCAGTATGGCGGCGTTTGAAGCCAGTCACTACGGCGTCGATAGACTCAAGGAGATGAAAACCATTCTCAAACAAGAAACTTTTAGATAGGCCATAGCACAAAAAGGGGGAATCTTCCCCTACGGAGTATCAAATAAGGCAGATGAAGTAATTAATCGCTAACTTTAGTATTATGTTTGACGCTTGTCAAGCGTGCGCTTAATTCGGGAATATATTTTGAAATATTAATGAATCAGAATCCCTTGATGATTCGCTCAGCTTCTTCAACAGCAGCTTTATAATCATTACTGGTGATTTTGGCGTCTTTTAGTTCAACTTGAGGTAGAGAGGGTGCTAAATAACCCTTCGGAATATACAATAATTCCTCAACATCTTTAGATGATAATGGAATTTCAGCAAGTAATTGTTCCGGTGTTCTAACCTTAGCTTCGATTATGAGTTTACAAGCCCTGGGTAACAATAAAGGCTGTTCTATAGGCAATTTATCGTCTAATGGTTCTTCCTTGCGCCAACCACGCTGGTTATAATTAATCCATAATTTACGATAATGCTCTTCGGGAATGAACCCTAAATCAAAAGACCTCTTTATTAGCACGCCGATGGAGACTAACCATTTATATTTTAAAGTCTGGAAGGCATTTAATGAAGGTATACTGAAGTCGTTTGCAAATTTGCTTCTAGGAACTAGAAAAGCAGATGAAAAACGATTAGCTTGTTGCTCGATAATTTTAAATTCAACTGTATTTTTTAGTTTATTAGTCTGTATGTTTTTATGTAGTATGAAATGTCCTAATTCATGTCCGGCATCAAATCTTGACCGAACAGCCGATTGTTTATCAGCGCCTAATATTACATAAGGTGTTTTGTCAATAGTAGAAGGGAAAGTGCTAAAAGCATCTAATGTAGGTGAATCTAAATCCATTCTCGTAACTATAAAACCATTATTTTCTATAAGTAAGACTATGTTACTTATAGGCCCATCGCCTAATCCCCATCCTTTTCTGACTTCAATGGCGATATTTTCAATTTCATCGTTACCTAATTTTAATGGGTCATTAGGAATATTTAGTACAGGTAGATTAACTTCAGGGAGTGAAACAAACTTTCGCAGATAAGGTACAACTATTTCATATAGCCATTTTATCCGACTGTTGCCCCGTCCTCTATCTAACTTATTTGCTGCCGACTGAGACCGGAAAAAAACAGCATTAGTATTTTGGGTATTTATAGGTCTAAGGAAAAAAGCGATTGGCAAGTTTAATTTGTTGGCTATTTCTTGCATCATATCTGGTTGCGGGCTAGATTCGCCAGATTCGTATGATGATATTGCTTGGCGGCTGACATTTAATAAGTCAGATAGAGCAATTGCAGTTAAGCCTCTTGCTTCACGAGCTTCTCTTAATCGTTCGCCAATAAATCCTGGTGTTCCTTTCATAGTAATTTCGCCTGAACGCTCAATTTTACCTCAGCTTTGTCTGGAATCTGTTCCGTACCTTCACGAACAAGTGAATCAACCAAACTAGGAAATTCATTAAATAGATTAATTCTGTCTAGATAATCTGTACAGCTTTCATTTGGGAATACGATATGGATAAATGCCGGTAGGTTTGGATTATCAATTGCCGGACTGTGGATAATAAGAGCATAAATAATACTTTCATCATTACTTTTTAAATCATTGATTTCTATGTCGCCATTATCTTTATTAAAATCAAAACTCATTTGGCAACTTGCTAAATAATTCCTAAATAATGATTCTCTAGGTGCATCTGTAGGCGATTCCACTACAGACATAGTCATTCTAATGTTTTCAAATGATATTAATGTATAATGCCAATTACGTGCACTATTTATCTCCGATGTAGCCTTCAAACCTTTATACTTATTGTTTAGAGCCAATAGATTACTATCAATATTTGCACCACGGTTATATGAATACACGTTCTTCATAGGCCCGGGTTGCAAATCTTGCGCCTTCATGAATTTGGAAGTATCCCTATACCCTTCAAATACATGTCGCACAATATTTTGTAAAGCAACTTGTGGAAATTTGGACTTGAAATAATCTCTAAAAGTAGCCATTTTACCCCCAATAAATGCTCTGACCTTCTACTAGTCAAAAATATAACACATTTAGGGGTAATTTGTCAAGTATGCAATTAGAGAATTTAGATTATCTGTTCCATCTAGCCCTAGCAGCTTTTTGAGCTATTTCTTTGCGCTGTTCTGGTGTAAGTTTTTCCATTCTAGCCTTGCCACCCTGAACGCTTTCGGTGCACTGGTAAACGAGTGCACGGTTGAAGTAGAGCGCGCCGAAAAGAAAGAAGAAAAGCCTGACACCAAATCTTAATACATTAAATAACTCGGTAACGTTCAATAACATCTTTATCCAGTTCAAGCCCCAAACCCGGCTCAGCCGGCACTTTCATCAGACCGCCTTCTATGGCCGGTAATCTCTTATTAAGGTGGTAGTACACGGGGTCACGGGCTTCTTCGAAGAGCTCGACATAAAGGCCGTGGGGTATGGCCGAAAGAAGCTGCACGGCAGTGTGCGGCTCCTCGTGGTGCGCCATGCGGATTCCCCTGATGCTGGCGGCAGCCGCAACCCGCCGCCACTCGGTTATGCCGCCGACAATCGAGGCATCGGTATTCAGGATATCCACCGCCTCTTCTTCCACCAGCTTCCAACTGCCGAAGCGGTTGCTTTCTTCCTGCCCCGCCGCCACGGGAATAGAAATTTTCTCCCGCACCCGCCTCATGCCGTCCACAGCGTCATACCACAGCACCGGCTCTTCGAGCCAGGCTAAACTATACTCCTCGGCTTCCTTACCGAACCTTATTGCCTCAGCCACCGTCCAGGCCTGGTTGGCATCACAAACCAGAATAAATTCATTACCGAGTGCCTGCCTGATTGCTCTTACCCGCGCGATATCCTCGGAGATTGCGACTCCTCCGACCTTTAGTTTTGCCCCGCCGATTCCTTGCTGCCGCGCTTTCAGCAAATCTTCGACCATGCGCCCCGTATCTATACCTTCAACGTAATAGGTAAACAGAATGACGGGCAATTTATCGCGATAGCCTCCCAGAAGCACCTGGACCGGTACACCCAGGGCTTTGCCCATAATATCCCAGAGGGCAATATCAACGGCGGCGACCGCCCGCATGAACAGGGCTTTGTTGCCGAAGCGGGGCGACAGGGCAAACATGTCATCCCAGAGGCGTTCGATTAAGAGGGGGTTTTTGCCGACGACCGCTTCTTTAAGAGGCCCGGTAACGATTTGATGAAGCTCCCGGTATGCCCTTCGCTCGTCCCCGGCATAGACCTCACTCACGATGCCCTCATCAGTGAAAATGTTGACGATGATGGTGGTACGGTGGTCAATCTGATAGTTGCTCCCCCTAAATACCGTCTTCAAGGGTATATCAATGGTCGTCGCTTTAACATCGGTGATTTTCACTCCGGTACCTCCTTGTACGTGACTTCATCGCTTTACTGTCATTCTATCTCTTTGAAAGTGAAATGGGAATATCCCTGTTTAGCAACATGACTGGATTCTATCAATTAATGGCCCGACCAAATAATTGAAGTTGATGCAATTTCCATTGCCGACCATTCACAAGTTACTGAAACACCTGACAGATTACCTTTATCCATCAACCAAAACCAAATAGAACCCCCGATAGCCGGTGTTTGACTTTCATTATGAGCGTGTTATGATAGTGGGGAAATTAGTTGTGGTGTGTTATTCGAAAAATGGAAGAGCCATTTGACGACGGGGCGCCGGATTTTCCACCCTGCATCGAGTCCTTTTACCCGCCTCAGGAGCCGGCCTATGCCTGCTTCCGCTGCGGAAACTGCTGCCGGCTGTGGGTCTTCCTCACCGGCGAAGAGGCGGACCGCATCGCCGGACATATAAAACTCACCCGCAATGAATTTACCATTGAATACTGGGACCGGAGCGTATCTCCAGAGGAATGCCTTGTCATCCGCCAGCAAGACGGCGCCTGCTTTTTCCTCAAAGACAGTGATGACAGAAGAGAAAAATATTGCTCAATCTATGAGCTCAGGCCCGGCGTCTGCCGGGAATTCGTACCTTCGCTCATTCGCCGGGAATGCCGGAACGGCCTAACGAAGTTCTGGAATCTTACGGCGACCCCGACCGGGCGGATTGAAGGGAGCGAGGAGCAGGTCAAGGCTTTTAACGCTTATCTGAAGGCGCTTGTATTCGGGTGGAAATGAGACAGCTTGCCCCGGCGGAAAAACGAGCGGTTTAGAAAAGCTGGGAGTAGATGTTTTCGATGGACCTTTCTTCCTGCTCCGTTGTCTGATAAGAGTGGAGCGGCGACCTGGTCCTGACTCCGGCCAGTTCCGGAGTTTGTATTTCAGTTGTTACCTTCTGCCAGCCGAGGGCCTCGAGCAGCTTGCCAACGGCGATTTCCTGTACACTCAGATGGCGCATTTTGGCATCGGGGTAAATGGTATAAAGAACGTGGCGGCCCTCTCTCTTTTTGGAAATATAATGTTCCTTGTCAAGGTCGGCGATGATTTTACGTATTGCTCTTTCTGAAATACCGGCGGCAGCGGCTATTTCCCGCCCCGTGATTCTCGGATTTTGGGCAATATGCAGTAATACCGCAGCGTGATTGGTAACGAATGTAAATTCAGCCATTTTTATCTAGCCCTTAATTTCATAGCTGCATTTAGGGAGCAAAATTCCTGACATTGATAAATAAAAAGCGAATACTTGCTTACTTACCCGACTGGAATATACTTTTATAGCACAAATTTCGATAGAACGCAAACAGCAATTTTAAAGAAATGAGTGCGCCAATGGGAGCCGAAAAAGCGGGTACCCCGGCTGGGCTGGAAGATTGCGAATGAGCATTTAATTACTTCCCGGAAATAGTAATTTTGCCTGTATATAAGACCTTGATAAAAGTCGTCTCGTAAATATCGGTAGAAGCTACCCAAGAACCGTTGAAGTAAGCCAGCCTTAATCCTGCCGGGCGGGTTTTCTTTTAAGATAGAGCCCCATCACCGCCATCAGAACGGATAAAACCGCAACCAGGAGCGTTCCGGCAAAGAAATCGCCGGTCATATTCCTTATCATACCCAGAACGAGTGGCCCGGCAAACCCACCGACTTCAGCCACGCAAAAGAACATTCCCACCGCCGAGCCAAGGTATTTTGAACCTACTTCTGGCGACTGCATCAGAATGAGTATCAGGAGGGGCATGATTGGGGTTGCAGACAGGCCAAAAAGGGCAAGCGCGAGAGTCAGTACTATCCCTTCGCCAGTTGCAACGAGTAGCAGGGCAAGCGCTACAAGTGCCGACATTAAAGCAATCACGTAATTCTGCGCTGGGGCCGGAGTAATGCGAGGAATTATCAATACGGAGGGTATGCCGACGAGGAGGGGAATCGAGGCGGTAAACCCGGCCGCCGCCGGAGAAATGCCCCTTGCTTCGAGAATCTGCGGGAGCCAGCTATCAAAACCATGGCTGATAGTGAAGGAGAAAAGCCCCATAAGCAGGATAAGCTGGACAATTCGGAGCCGGGCAAGCGTAGAAAAGATGCGGAGGATTCCAGTTTCACCTTTTGTACCAGCTTCACCGGTATCCTTGGCGCGCCACCACCATAGAGCGGCAGCGACAAAAGCGGCGGCGCCGTAAACAACGAAGGTAAGCCGCCAGCTATCCCCGGTAAGCGGCATGATGATGCTGTTGGCCGTAGACAAAGCAACGAGGCCGCCTATCGAGGGCGCCGTCATGCAAATGCCAGTCGCCAGCCCCCGCTCTTTCTCATCAAACCAGAGCGCGATTGCCTTGGGACAGCCGATGGAAATCATCGGCCCGCCGATGCCGATGAGAGCGACACAGAGAAGCAGGGTAACGAAGCCGCCGGCAAAGTAGCGCAGCACCTCCGAGAGCCCCATGATGATGACCCCGATAAGGAGCGACTTCCTGAGTCCCCAGCGGTCAATGATTGCCCCATCAATTGTGGCAAAAACGATGTAGGTGAGCTGCCAGGAACCGAGGATGAACCCCATCTCGACAAAAGAGATGCTCAGGTCTTCGATGATGGGAGTTACCAGCGGCGCGAGGGAGCGGGTATATACCCCAAAAACAACGTAGAGAAGCCAGACGAGGCCCAGCATGGCCCAGCGATAGCGTGAAGTTGCGGGTTCCATTTATACCAATTCACAATCAAGATAATACAAATTCAACTCCAAAAACTATTTGGATTCGGAATTTTGTTCCAGGAATTTAGAATTGATGCTTCAGGTTCTCGCTCCGACCTCTTTATACAATCCATGCTCTTTAATGTACCGCGCTACGGCATCCGGCACCAGATGTTTTATCGAAAGCCCGCCGGCGACCCGCTCGCGGATAACCGTGGCGCTGATGTTTATCGTTGGTTCGCCGAGCACGATGACGCGCTGCGATACGCCGGGAACCTCTTTCTCCAGCGATTTGAGGTCGGGAATCGGATAGCCGATACGAGGGACGGCGACCAGGTAGCACAGCTGAATAAGGCGGGAAGGCTCATGCCATCTCGCCAACTCCTGAAGGATATCCCAGCCCAGCATAAAATATATCTCGTCCTCCGGTGCGAGCCTCGTTCTGAGTTCTGCGATGGTATCCACCGTGTAGGAAGGCCCCAGCCGCTCTATCTCCATAGTGGATACTTTTAAGCCGGGTTTTCCCCTTATCGCTAGGCGCACCATCTCCAGGCGTTGCTCCGCCGGGGTCACGTAGCGCGCTGTCTTGAAGTATGGGTTCCCTGCCGGCACGAAAAGGACGTACTCAAGCTTCAGCTGGGCCAGAACGGACTCCACAAGCTCAATGTGCCCGGTGTGCACCGGGTCGAATGTCCCGCCCAGCACCCCGATTCTCATGCTTTAATTTGATTCCTCACGTTTTAATAGAAAAAGTCCGACGAACTTAATAAGTGTGAATTATTGGCCGTGGACGATTGTTTGTCAAGTAGCCGTTGTTTAAGGTTTTGTTTGGTTTTGGTCCTTCCCAGGAAGGATGGGAGTAAACGCAACCTGTCATTGCTCGGCAATCTACGCTTGCACTTCATTGAGATTGTTACCTCTTTCAGTTGCCGACCTATTTCAAAGAATATGGGGTAATACAGACTGTGGAAATTTGAAAGAAGAAAGTGAGCCAAGTAAACCTGTAAGCCGGGTCCTGTATCCCGATAAAATCGGGACGGTGACCATCCATCTAGCCCCGATGTTACCATCGGGGTCAAGCGGCCAACCCGGGAACCGGCCGGGCGCCTTAAGTTCCCCTATTTGGCCTTGCTCCGGACGGGGTTTGCACGGCCGAACGGTCACCCGTTCGCCGGTGGGCTCTTACCCCACCATTTCACCCTTGTCCCGACAAGTCGGGGCGGTATGTTTCTGTTGCACTTTCCGTAGGGTCGCCCCTCCTGGGTGTTACCCAGCGTCCTGCCCGGTGGAGCCCGGACTTTCCTCCCCGATTGTCATTCTGACTATCGCGGCGATCACCCGGTTTACTTGACTCACGTCAACTTTAATATAAAAGGCTGAATCTGTCAAATCGGATTTGAATAAGCAACCTTCAGCTTTCAGCAATCAGCAGTCAGCCTGAAGATATGTGGTAACTAACCCGATGTGCAAATTTTCTGTCCTCGTAGGGGCAGGCCCCTGTGCCTGCCCCGAACAACCCCAATCACTAGGCGGGCAACCCCCTGTGGTTGCCCCTACCTTTTTGGAATTGTCATTGCCTGTCATGAATCGCCGGTCTAAACTTGCACACGGGGTTAACTAAGAACTGACGCTGAATGCTGACAGCTAAATGCTAAATGCTGATAGCTATTACTCAGGGTGACAGGATTAAGTTCGAATAGCCTGTTGGAGAACCCTTCAACTTACGGATTTACGGCATAAATAGCAGCCGGCCGCAGCTGCTGCACTGCACCATCCGGTTGCCCCTGGCCTGCTGGATTTCCCGGGCGGGCAGCTGGATACGGCAGCGCTGGCATATTCCCTGTTCGATTTTCGCCACCGCCACTCCCTTTTGCTGCTTCACGCGGTAATAACAGGCGACGGCATCGGGGACAATGGCGGCGACAAGCTGCTCGCGGTGCGCCCTTAGCTCGGTAAGATGCGCCTTTGAAGCTTCAAGCTTTTCTGTAAGTTCAAGTCTTAGTCCCTGCCACTCCGACACCATCCGGGTAAGGTTTGCCCCGGCGGCGCTGAGCGCATTGCTTGCCGCATCAAGCTGCTCCATGAGCTCAATGGCTCTGGATTCAAACTCGCTGTGCTTCGCTTTAAGGCCGTCGATTTCAATCTGGAGATTGACGAGCTCCTTGGGGTTGCCGACATGTCCGCCGTACAGTTCCTTTTCATGGACAGCGATACCGGCGTTGACATCAGCCATTTCGGCATCGTTGGAGCGCTGTAATTTCTTTATATCCGCAACCTGCTGCTGCTTTTCCTCAACTTCGTTCCTGGCTTTGACTAAAGCCTCATTTCCGGCCAGCGCGGCTTCGATTCCGGCGATATCTTTTTCCAGGGCATCGGCTTCCTGCTCAATTTCCTGTAACTGGTAAAGCTGTTTTACGGCACTCATTATTATCAGCCATATTTTATAACGGCCAGCATTGAAATAGCAATTTTTAGTGAACGTTGGATTTGTGTCATTGTGAGGAATCCGTTTCCCCTTCACTCGAAGGACTCCGAAGCAATCCGTACTCTTATTTCGTCAATGGATCACAGGCAGGGACGCCTGTACTATTAGGTAAATAAGGATACTACGAAAATAACCAACCAAGAGCTGTCATTCCGGCTTCCGCCGGAATCCAGTCCGCCGAAGGCGGAGTGAATTGTAGTTTAGCAATCTTTTAAAGGGTGTACTTTTTCTATGTCGTGGATTGTCGGGTCAAGCCCGACAATGACAAAAATGGGCTCTCACGACAAAGCTCCGTAGAAGAAATAGAACATATGTGCTATTCTGGTGACGTTCATCGAGTTTTAGAAGCGAGCCACCGGACTTTGTATAGCTCATCAATTAAGGAGATGCAAAATTCGGCGCAGCACGATGCAACGGGTTCACCGTGAACGGGTTTTGGATAGCTTCTATGGAAAGGAGGCGAGAGAAATGCCGGAGACAGAAGAAAGGAAAAGGGGCGCGCCATTCGGCAACCAGAACGCGCGCAAGCACGGCTTTTACTCACGGGTGCTCGACCCGGAAGAGCAGGCGGATTTCGAGCAGGCAACGGAGGTGGAGGGAATTGACGAGGAAATTGCCCTCGTGCGGGTTAAGCTCAAATCGCTCATTGCGCGCGAGCCTGACAATACGAAACTCATCATGCAGGGAGTAGCCACGCTGGAGAAACTGGTTAGAACAAAATACAACATCAGCAAGGAAGACAGACAGGGACTCAGAGAAGCCATCGCCAATGTCTTAAGAGATGTCGCCATCCCCATCGGGGTCGGCATCGGGAAGGTGATGCGTAACAATAAATAAATTGTATCCTTACCAGCGTGAAGTGGCGGCGGCCGTCCTCGAGAGCGTGTTTGAGCACAAAGGTCTTACCTTTACGGTGGAGATTGCCCGGCAGGGCGGCAAGAACGAGCTGTCCGTCCAGCTTGAACTTTTACTTTTAACCCTCTTCATGGATAAGCCGCTGAGCCTGGTAAAGTGCGCGCCGACCTTCAAGCCGCAGGCGGTCATCTCCATGATGCGTCTCAAAGAGCGCCTGAACGACGCCGGGTTTAACGGCATCTGGACATCCGAACTCGGCTATGTCATCCGGCTGGGCGAAGCCAGGGCATTCTTCCTTTCGGCGGAGGGAGGCTCGAACGTTGTCGGCAACACCGCCCATCTTTTGCTCGAAATTGACGAAGCGCAGGATGTAAACAAAGACAAGTATACCAAGGAGTTCAAGCCGATGGGAGCGACGACCAACGTAACGACCGTGTTGTACGGTACGGCCTGGGACAGTTCGACGCTGCTTGAAGAGGTAAAGCAGCAAAACCTGGAGCTTGAGAAAAAGGACGGCACCCGCCGTCATTTTCAGTACGATTGGCAGGAAGTCGCCAGACATAATCTGGACTACCTGGCTTACGTCGAAGGTGAAAGGCAAAGGCTGGGAGAAAGCCACCCGCTCTTTTTGACCCAGTACTGCCTGAAGACGCTTCACGGCGGGGGTGGATTTTTAAGCTACCAGCAGCTTGCGGTGCTTCAGGGGGAGCATTCCCGGTTAAGCCATCCCGAAGACGGCAAGGTCTATATCGCCGGGCTCGACCTGGGAGGTGAAGCTGAAACAGCCCAGGATGATATTTTGAGGTCGCTCAAGCCCCGGCAGGATTCCACCGTCATCACCATTGGCGAACTCGAATTTATCGAAAGCGCCACCAGAAAGCAGCCGCATATCAATATTGCCCAGCACTATTATTTCACCGGCCGGAAGCACGCTGAGCTTTACCCTGAGCTTGTCGCCATCCTGCGGGACATCTGGCATTGCCGCCGCATCGTTATTGACGCCACCGGGGTGGGCCAGCCGGTCTATTCCTTTCTAAGAAAAGCCCTCGGTTCGCGGATTCTGCCCTTCACCTTTACCGCCGCCTCCAAGTCAGAGCTTGCCTTTAATTTACTTGCCGCCGTGGGCGCCGGGGACCTCAAAATGTATCGGGGCGAAGGCTCAGCCGAATATAAAGAGTTCTGGTACGAAATGGAGAAGGCGAAAAGCGAGTACCGGTTAGGCAAAACGATGAACTTCTTTGTTGACGAAACAGACGGGCACGACGACTTTTTAATGAGCCTGGCGCTGCTGGTCGAAGCCGGGAGAAAATACGAGCCGAGAGAGGCAAGGGGAAGCTAAGGAAGGCATGTGCCATTGCAATGGATTATGGTAATAATTGACATATTGCTTACATGAATTTTCTTCGCTTAAACGCTGATACATCCTCTTTTGATAAGTCGAACCATTCTCCTTGTTTTCTCTTGTCCTTGAATCTGTTATGCCAATAATTTTCTATACCGGTCGGGTCATCAGTTGTTATTTTGTGTAATATCTCCAAATTTTCAGGTAGCTTTATCCCGATGTCATAGTTACGTCTTTCAACGTTATTACTACAACCAATCTTGTAAAAACGCCCAGATTTCATTAAATATACGTAACCAAATTCAATGTCAGATTCTTTAGAATAATGCTCAGAAGCTACCTCTAATGTGACAGCTTCTTTACAAATGTTAGTTACGTCTAAAT
>Ga0315295_10000341_pt1 | contig 39609 bp, 26 predicted proteins | sample YL17G14_0_MG_FD_204453 | JGI IMG/M metagenome (GOLD analysis project Ga0315295, IMG submission 204453) | Sediment microbial communities from Yellowstone Lake, YNP, Wyoming, USA - YL17G14_0 | ecosystem: Environmental > Aquatic > Freshwater > Lake > Sediment | place: USA: Wyoming | collected...
GCGGCGAGCACCTCGTCGAGGGGCAAGCCCTGGTCGGCGTCCGACCTGCGGGTGCGAAGAAACTCCAGCACCGCCCGGCCCTGGGCGCTGAGGCGGTCAGGCAGGGCGGCGGGGCCGTCGCACCGGGGGCGGTCGGCGAGGCGCACATAAGCGACGCGGCGCAGGCCGGCCTGCTGCTTGACGGCGGCCGGCACCATCGCCGTAAGCACTTGGCCGAGGGGGCAGCAGTAGTACTGGGCGATCCAGCGGGCCAGCCGCAGCATCGGCCCATCGAGCAGCGGGGCGGGGTCGAGGACCTCGGCGATATACTTGACCCGTTCGACGGGCGAGTCGGCCGGCAGCTCGACGCAAAAGGCCGTTTGCAGGCGGTTGCCCGGTCCGACCGGTACGCGGACCCGCCGGCCCGGCTCGACCTGGCCGGCCAGCGCCGCCGGCACGGCATAGTCGAACAGGCGGTCCGCCCCGCTCTCCAGGGCCACCCGCGCCAACGCCGCCCCCTCCGCCGCCACCCCCCGAGCATTGCCCTGGAACGACGGGCCGGCCGCGTCGAACAGACCTGTTTCGTGGCTGCGTGCCTTCATGCGACTCCCGTGGGCACGGCCGGTCCGTATTTGTCGTGAACCACCAAGACACAAAGCGGCCTGGAGGACAAACTCTCAGCCCATGCCGTCTTTGATCTTACCACGAAATGCATTTCTTTACTGCACGCCTGGGCGTCTGTCGCGCGGGCTTGGGCTTGACCCTGCCGGGCGAAGCGGTTAGGGTGATCGCCGGCGATGATTTCACCAGGGACAAAAATCAGGATTGCGGCGGTTCTGGCCGTCAGTGCGGTGCTGTTTGGCTGGCTGGGTTGGCGTTGGATTAACGGCGGTCCCTTGCCGGTGGTGGCCAGCGTGGTTCTGGCGCCGCGGCCGGGGACGGTGGTACTGAGCGGTCTGTTGCTGGGCGTATTGGCGACGGCGGCGGGACTGGTGATAGGTCGGCCGCACGGGCGATACATTGCCGTGCTGGCCCTGCCGGCGGGTCTGGCGGTTTGGGCCTGGCAAAGTGCCACGATGGCCACCTTGTTGGCTCGCCACGCGACGGTCGAGGAGCGGGCGATGCTGCCCAGCCGGCTGGTTTGGGACGTGCTTTGCTGGGCGGGGGTGCTGGTTCCGGCATACCTGCTGGCGTGGCTTTCGGGGCGGGCGGGCAGCCGTGCTCAACGTGGCAAGGAGGGAGCGTCGGATTGGCTGGCCCGGCCGGGTATGCGGGCCGCGGCAGGGGTGGCAATAACCTGCGCGGCCGCGGCGGTGCTGCTTAGCCTCCTGGCCAGGTCGGAAGAAGTCCGGGGGCTGTATTCTAACGTGGGCTTGCTGTGTGTGGCGCCCGCCAAGGGGCAGGGCACGTTCGCCGTGGCAGCAGCGTTCTTCTTGGGGGCGTTGGCGGCCCATCAACTGGTGCGGGCGCCCGTGGCGCCGCTGCTGGCGGCGCCGGTTGTGGTGGCCTTGGCGGTGTATGGGTTGAGCGGGGGCTTGGCCGGTAGCCAGGTGGGGGAGCGGGCGGCCCAGTTGGTGCCGGTAGGGCTGCGTTTGGCCACCATTCTGCCGGTGCAGTATGTGGGGGTCGGCACAGCGGGGGCGTTGGCGGGGTACTGGTATAGCGTTCACCTGCGACACAGCCGGTCTGGGGTCTCCAGCGGCTAGCCCAAGCGGGACGGGCGTAGAGGTCACGGAGGGGTGTCTGGTTCAGCGTGGCCGGCGTCGGCCGAACGCCGGCCAGGACAGACCGGGTGGGGATGATACGAAATTACCGCCGTTTTTCGCACAGACCGTCAGTATTTTTGCGTATTTGGCTGGCTCCGGCGCAAAGGTGTGCTATAATTGCTTTCAGAGGTACAATTATCGGACGCTGGCCCTGGTCCTGGGAAAGACGGCGGCTAGTGCCATTCCGGCAGGGGAGAGAGAGGTTTAGGCCCGGAAGGCACGACGCGAAGCAATTATCGCAGCATCATGGGCAGTCGCAGGGAGCGCGAAAGGCTATGATCACAGCAGAAGGAGTGAAGTATCGGGCCATGTGTCTGGGCGTCGCCACGGGGGTGATGCCGGAGGTGGCGTTCATCTGGGAGGTGCAGCAGGCAGAAGGCAGCGAGGCGTGTTTTGGGCAAGGTGCGGGTTGTGAGGAAGCGGATTGCCGTTGGCGGGAGCAGTGTGTGAGATTGGAGCAGTTTGGCGACGAGGCGCCGGCGGCGAGGCGGTTTGAGGCGAGGCCGGGACGTTACGAGAGGCAGTCGCGGCATTATCCAGCCAGAGGCGAGGCGCCAGGACGGAGCGCGGAGAGAACTAGGACGTAAAGTGCCGCCGGCAGAGGCGGTCCGGCCGGTCAAAATAGAGTGAGCCGGGCCCCACTGAACCAAGAGGCGGCGCTGGGCAACTGGTGCGGGCTTGCCGGGTATCTCATCCGACAAGCCCTTTTTTTGCGCCGTTGGCGGGGCGGTGTTCATCGGGCGGGGAACGCGCTTGGCCCAGATAGATCCAGACAGATGCCGTCGGGACCGCGGGGGACCGGCGGGTGGGACGCGGGGTGAAGCGTCAGGTGAAGTCGAGTTGGACGCTATAGGCCCCCTCGCGGAGGATGGAGCGAACTTTGCAGCCGCTCTTGTTCATCACGGTCATCATGGGTTTGTTTTCCTTGAGGACCTCGGCGGTGAAGCCGGCGATGCCCGCCCGCCGCGCCAGGGTGATGAGATACTTGAGCAGGAAGGTGCCGATGCCGCGATCCTGCCACTCATCGCGGACCACGAAGGCGACCTCGGCCCGGTTGGTTCGCTCGTCGAGGTAGTACCGGCCGATGGCGATGATGTCCTCGCCGTGGGGGGCGGGGAGGGTGGCGGCGATGGCGACGTCGTGGCGGTGGTCGATGTACACGAAGTCGCGGATCTGCTTTTGCGGGAGGCGCTTGAGGTGGGAGGCGAAGCGGTAATAGACGGTGTGCTCGCTCAGGGCGTAAAAGAGGTCCTTGATCAGCGGTTCGTCGGTGGGCTGGATGGGGCGGAGGTTGATCTGGGTGCCGTCGTCGAGGAGCATGGAGGTCTTGAGTTCAGGGGCGAGGACGCGGACGCGGCCCTCAACCTCGGCGAGTTCCTGGCGGACGTATTTGCATTCGATGGCCTCTTCCAGGAGCTTTTCGCGGTAGTCGGGATGGGCAATGGTGATCAGCGCCAGGGCCCGCTCCTGCACGCTCTTGCCGTGCAGGTAGGCGACGCCGTATTCGGTGACCAGGTAGTGTACGTCGCCGCGGGTGGTGACGACGCCGGCGCCCGGGCTGAGGCGGCTGACGATGCGCGAGACCCGGCCGTCCTGGGCCGTGCTGGGCAGCGCGATAATCGCCTTGCCGCCGAGGGAGCGGGCGGCGCCGCGGTTGAAATCGACCTGGCCGCCGATGCCCGAGAAGAAGCGCGTTCCCAGCGAGTCGGCGCAGACCTGGCCGGTCAGGTCCACCTCGAGGGCGACGTTGATGGCCACCATCTTGGCCTGCTGGCTGATGACGAAGGGGTCGTTGACGTATTCCGTCGGGCGGAAGGAAAAGAGGTTGTTACCGTCCACGTAGTCGTAGAGCTTTTGGGTGCCCAGGCAAAAGCTGGCGACGATTTTGCCGCGGTCGATGCTCTTCCGGCGGCCGGTGACGGCGCCGCACTCGATCATATCGATGAGGGTGTCGGTGAACATTTCGGTGTGGATGCCCAGGTCCTTCTTGTCCCTGAGGTATTCCAGGACGGCCTGGGGGATTTGGCCGATGCCGACCTCGATGGTGGAGCCGTCCTCGATGAGGCTGGCGACGTGCTGGCCGATGCGCCGAGTCACCTCGGTCGGCAGCGGCGGGTGCACCTCGTAGAGCGGCTCATCCGCCGGCACGAGGACGTCCAGGTCGTGCACGTGCAGAAGGGTGTCGCCCAGCGTGCGGGGCATGCGGGCGTTCAACTGGGCGATGACGAGGCCGGCGTTTTCCGCCGCGCTCTTGACGATATCGACGGAGATGCCCAGGGAGCACATGCCGCGTTCGTCCGGGGGGGTCACCTGAATGAGGGCCACGTCCAGCGGCAACTGGCCCGAGGCGAACAACCGGGGGATGTCCGACAGAAAGATCGGCGTGTAGTCGCCGAAGCCCTGCTGGATGATGTCGCGGACGTTCTCGGCGATGAAGAAGCTGTTGACGCGGAAGTGCTCCACGAGCTGCTTCTCCGCGTAGGGGGCGTCGCCGAAGGTGAGCAGGTGGACGATCTCGGTGTCGGCGAGTTCGCCGGAGCGGGCGACCAGCGCGCTGACCAGTTGGGCGGGTTGGGCGCAGCCGGTGCCGATGAAGATGCGTTGGCCGGGTTTGACGTGTTTGACGGCCTCGGCGGGCGTGGCGATCATGCCGTGGTATTTCTGCCGCCAATCCGGGTCGTAGGAAGGTTGGTGGGATGGGTTCATGGCCGTTGGGTCCGTTTGTTCGCGGGTCAGGGTTTATCGGCCGCCGGGGCCGCCAGGGTCATGCGGGCGTCGGCCGCCAGGGGTTCGGCGCCCAGCGGCCCCACAATGAAGGGGTTGATGTCCATCTCCTTGATCTGGGGGAAGTCCGTCACCAGTTGGCTGATCCGCTGAATGCCTCCGGCAATCGCGTCGATATCGACCGCCACCTCGCCGCGCACGCCCTCGAGCAGGGTATAGGAGCGGGTGGCCTGCAACATCTGTTTGGCCTCGTCCGCCGTGATGGGGGCCAGGTGAAACGTGACGTCCTTCATCACCTCGACGAAGATGCCGCCCAGTCCGAACATCAACATCGGCCCGAACTGGCGGTCGCGGGTCATGCCCAGGATGACCTCGCGCCCGCGCGGGCACATCTTCTCGACGTACACGCCCTCGAGGCGGGCGTCGGGCGCCCGCTGGCCGATGCGCAGCAACATCAGATCATAGGCGTCGCGCACCATGAAGGGGTTGGTCAGATTGAGCCGGACGCCGCCGATGTCGGACTTGTGAATGATGTCGGGCGAGACGATTTTCATGGCCACGGGGTAGCCGACGCGGTCGGCGACGGTCACCGCCTGGTCGCCCGTGACGGCAAAGCCGCCTTCGGGCACCTGGAAGGTGTAGGCCCGCAGGATTTCCTTGGCCTTGACCTCTCCGACCTGGTACTGGCCGGAGCGGAGGTGGCGGGCCAGGATGCGCTCGACGCGGCGGCGATTCACGGGGAAGCGCGTCACGACGCGGACCGGTCGGCGCCGCCAGGCCACGTAATCGCACATCGCCTTGAGCGCCGCCACCGCCCGTTCGGGGGAGGGGTAATCGGGCAACTGGTGGGCGACCAACTCCTCGCGGCCGGGCAGCACATCGGCGCCGCCCATGAAACAGGCCAGTACCGGTTTGTCGCCGCGGAGGCATTGGGCGACGGCGCGCGCCGTCTCGGCCGGCAGCGTCATCGCCTGCGGCGTGAGAATGACAATGATGGCATCGATGTTGGCGTCGTCCTGGGCGGCGTTGACGGCGGCGACGTAGCGATCGGGCGGGGCGTCGCCGAGGACGTCGATGGGATTGCCGACGCTCGCCGCCGCCGGCAGCTTGGCCTTGAGGGCCGTGGCCAGGCCCGCGGCGAGGGAGGCAACGGTCAGTCCGGCGTTCTCGACGGCGTCGGCGGCCATGATGCCCGGTCCCCCCGCGTTGGTGATGACCGCCACCCGGTTCCCCTTGGGCAGGGGCTGCATCGCCAGGGCGGTGGCGTAGTCAAACATGGACTCGAAGGTCTCGGCCCGGATGACGCCCGACCGCCGAAACGCGGCGCCGTAGGCGATGTCGGCGCCCGCCAGCGAGCCGGTGTGCGAGGAAGCGGCCTTGCTGCCGGCCTTGGTGGTGCCGGCCTTGAAGATGACCACGGGTTTGCGAGCCGCCGCCGCCTCGGCGACCTTGATGAACTCGTCTCCGTTGTTGATGCTTTCGAGGTAGGCCACGATGACCGCGGTCTGCGGGTCGTCCGCCAGGGCCTCGATGAAGTCGTTTTCGTCCAAGTCGGCCTTGTTCCCGATGCTGAGCATCTTGGCCAGGCCCAAGTGCCGAGCCGCCGCCCAATCGAGGATCGCCGTCGCCAAGGCCCCCGATTGGCTGATGACCGAGACGTTGCTCGGGGCGGGCATCTTCTTGGCAAAGGAGGCGTTCATGCGGTGGTGGGTGTTGATCAGGCCCAGGCAGTTAGGTCCCATCAGCCGCACCTGCCGCGCCGCGCAGAGGTTGGCCAATTCCCGCTCCAGATCGACCCCGTTGCCGCCCACCTCTTTGAAGCCCGCGGTGATCACGACCAGCGCCTGGGCGCCCGCCGCGATGGCACTTTCCGCCGCCGCCAGGACCAACGGGGTGGGCACCGCGATGACGGCCATGTCAATGGGCTGGCCATAGGTCTTCAAGTCGGGGTAGCAGGGCAGACCCAGCACGTCCTGGGCCGAGGGGTTGATGGGCACGATGGGGCCCTGGAAGCCGCCGTTCTTGAGATTGGCCAGCACCTCGTGTCCTACCTTACCCGGCGTGCGCGAGGCCCCGATGACCGCGATGCTGCGGGGAGTAAGCAGCGCTTCCAACATGTCCGTGCGCTCCTTTGCCGGCCCCGTCCGCCCCCGGCGGGGCAGTGGTCGGGGTGGTTGGCCTGGTTCATACGTTGCCGCGGCGGGATGATAAGCCCCGCCGCCTAATCATATTATCGGCCTGATATGCCCCAAGATACACCGAGCAGCAAACGATTTTTGTCGCCCGGCAGCCTATTATGCCCTGGGGCCGCGACCGTTCAGCCGCTTGTCGGGGGGCAATGCCGACGCTACAGTACGCGCGATGCGGCAGCCGCTACCCGAGTTCCCTCGTGCCCGCGGGGTGTTCATTACCGGTACGGATACGGGCGTGGGCAAGACCGCCGTCGCGGGCGCCCTGGCTCGAGTGCTGGCATCTTTCGGGCACGCCGTGGGGGTGTTCAAGCCCATTGCGACCGGCTGCCAACTCCGGCGGGAGGGTCTGGTCAGCCAAGACGCCGAGTTCCTCGCCCATTGCAGCGGCACCAGCAGCCCGTTAGCGGACATCGCGCCGGTCCGGTACGCGCAGCCCTTGACCCCGGCGGTGGCAGCCGAAATGGCCCGTCGGCCCGTGGACTGGGACCACCTGCGACAGAGCTACGAATGGGTAACGAAGGCCCATGATTTCACTGTCGTCGAGGGAATCGGCGGAGTGCTGGCGCCGCTGGCGAGGGGGGTGCTCGTCGCCGACCTTATGGTGGCCTTGGCCCTGCCGGTGGTCGTGGCAGCCCCGAGCAGGCTAGGCGCCATCAGTCAGGCATTGCTCAGCCTGGAAGCTTGTCGCAGCAGGGGGCTGGAGGTGCTGGGGGTGGTCATCAACGGCTACCGGGCGGATGGGGGCGAACCGGCCGAGGAAACCAACCCGCGGGTGATCGCGGCCTACGGCCGAACCAGAGTTCTGGCAATAATCCCTTATGACGGCGGGACTTGCGTCGAGAATGGTCTGCTGGGGGCTGAGGTGCTGGCGGCGATGAGGCTGACCAACTGGGCCGAGGTCCTGGGCCTTTAGCGCCTCAAGGGGACGACTGGGGGGCAGTTGGGGCGTTGGGTCCGGCGGGGGCGGTGGGTGGCCGACAGGATTCTCCAAGGGCACGTACGGCCGGCAGATTTGGCCTTGACGGAAGATATGGCGCCATACTACACTGGTTTAGAGCGGGGCCGATTAGGTTCGCGCCTGTGCGGACCAGGGTTGAGCAGAGGTGATGGCCCCGGGCGATGCCCCCACAACCGAGATGGTCCTACCCAATTTCGGCAGCAGGAAGCTGCCGCAGCCGGCATGGTTCAAAAAATCACTCGTGAGAAGGCGGCCAGCGGGCCTGATCGGAGCGCCGCCGACAACGGGTAGTCGGCATAGGGTACGGAGCAGAACGACCCCAAGGAGATAGGACATGTCGCACAAGCTACGGCGGCGACTCTCGCGGGCACTGCGGCGTCAGAACGGGCCGGGAAGGGGGCAGGAGTCGGTCTTGCGTCTGGAGACGCTGGAGCAACGGCTGTTGCTGGACGTGGCGGGGTACTGGGACGAGTTGGGATGGCGCAGCGCCACCGGCGGCGGGACCAGCCTCGATGAAGGCACCGAGGCCGGCGAAGCCCATTTGGTCCTTAGCCAGGACGGCGATCCGATGCTCTTCTGGACCGAGGGCACCTTCAACGAATACATCGAGACGCCCATCCCGTTCTATTGGGAGGTCGAGGGCAACATCTATGCGCGGCAATACGCCGGCGCGACGGGCTGGTGGGACCTGACGCCCGGCAGCGGGGACACCGTAGCGATCGGCACGGGCCGGCAGATGGACGCCGCCGCCGGGCCCGACGGGCTGATGGCCGTGGCGTGGATATCCGGGACCGACCCCGCCAGCGAGGTGTACGTTTGCCGCTGGGACGGCACGCAGTGGCTCCCGGCCGAAAACATCAGCAACGACGGCGTCTTGAACGAGAACCCCTCCATCGCCATCAACGGCGCCGGCGAGGTCTTCGTCTCCTACACGGCGTTGCATCCGGTCACGATGCAGCGGGAAATCGTAGTGCAGAAATATGGCTACCACTATGCTATCCAGGTGCAGGGCGCCCCGACCAGCGCCGACCTCGGTTGGGTGGAGGTGGTCAGCGCCGAGGTGGAGCCGTTTGGCCTAAACGACCTCAGCGGGGTGAGCCATGATTCGGCCAATTCCTATGACTCGGCGATTGCCGTGGATCGGGCCGGCCGACCCATCGTCGCCTGGACGAGTCAATCGGGCGAGAACAGCCCCGAAATCTACCTCGAACGCTGGAACGGCACGGACTGGATGGAGCTGGGGATGGGCTCCGCCAGCGACCTGGACGGCGACGGCCAGTCCGGGGTAAGCAACAACCCCGGCTTCTCCCTGCAACCGGACGTTGCCGTCGCCGCCAACGGCGACGTGATTGTCGCCTGGGTGGACTGGGCCGACTGGTATAACTACGACAACCACGACACCGCCGGGGGCCTGGCAGGCGTTTTTGTCCGCGTGCTGCGCGCGGGCGCCACGACCTGGGATGAATACCAGACCGGGGTGAGCGCCAGGGGCGCGGGCATCGCGCCCAGCCAGGGTTGGTACTACTCCCCGCAGATCGCCGCCACCAGCCAGGGCTACCCCTTCGTCGTCTGGCAAGGCTTCGGCGCCGGCGAACGCTACGTGATCAACCGGGACTACGACCTGGGCACCCCGCCGTGGACCGACACCGGCCTGGAGTCTCCGATCATGGCCGTGTACGGCAGCGCGTACGCTCCCGCCGGCGGTTTCCGGCTATTGCCCTCCCAGACCGACCCCACCGACACCCGCGCCAATCCTTACAGCGTGATCAGTGGTCTTGCGGTCACATCCCCCTGCTGGATGCCCGCCGCCGTCGTGGCGCCCAACGATCAACTGGTCATGGCGTTCATGTGGCGGGACATTCCCATCAACCCAGGGCATCTGGACAGCGAGATCTTCGTGCAGAAGTGGGATGCCGCGGCCCACGATTGGGTGGGCTACGGCCGGTCCAGCAATGCCAACGGCAACGACGTCTTCGGCGGACCGGTGAACAGCGCCGGCCCGTACGACCCCGGCTCGCGCCTCTACCGGGAAGGCAACGTGCAGTTGGCGCTGATCGACTACGACAACAAGGCGAGCACGGAGGAAGACGTGTTGCTGGCCAATGGGCAACACGTGTACCTCTACAACCGACAGACCGGCGCCTGGAGTTTGTTGGACCCGCCGGGAGGATACGGCCGGGTTTTCAATCTCAAGGGCGAGCCCGAGGTGGAGTTCAACATTCCTGGCAATCCGTTGCTGGGCTACGTGGACACCAACCCGTTCAGTGCCACGTATCGGCTGCCGTTCGTGCTGGAGTATCGGGGCGGCAGTTGGGTTAAGGTGGGCAACGGCCCCGCCGCCACGGCCCGGCTGGCCAACACGCCTTACGATGGCGTGCCGGCGGGCATCTCCGTTCAGACCGGTCCCAACGGATCCGTGCTCCTGGTTTACCTCGGTTTTGACGGCGTCTGCGGCCAGGCCTACACCCGCCTGTGGAACGGGATAACCTGGCAAGACACGGGCCCGGATGGCAAGACGCTCGAGGACCCTCCCCTCCAGGCGGTCTTCTATGCCGACCTCGACGGCGATGATTTTATCAGCGCCGATCTCACGGAGGTGCAAATCACCAACGGCAAGCGCACCCCCGGCTACGACGCCTACGAACCGGGCAAGTGGTACTGGGACAACCTCCTGACGCCCACGGACCTGCGCGACGGGGTCACGGCCGGCGTCGATGACACGGCGGGTCCCTACTATGTCCCTGGCGACCAGCAGGCGGGCACGCAGGATGTCGCCGACCCGGCCCTGGTCATCTCCCTGGTAATCCCCGAGGACGAATCGCCTGGTTTCGACGACGGCACGGGCCTGTACGGCCTGGCCGATTACGCCTTCCAACTCATCGGCCCCGGTTACGTGATCGTCGAGCTGACCTATGCCGCCGAGACGCTCAACATGGACGGCGACCTTTACCTGGCCTTGGACGGCGTGCGCCTGGACGCCGATCCGAACGACGACTTGCCCTTTACCCCGATTGTCCAATTGCGCCCGGGCTTTTTCCGCGGTTGGGACCAGGGCGACGCCACCACCATCACTTTTGACAGCAAAGCCGTGCTGAGCGAGCCCCTGGCGGCCGGTCCCCACCGCCTGGCGCTTTTTGCCGTCGCCACCGTGACCTGCCCCGACCTGGGACCCGATCTGCAGGACAGCGATCGCCTGTTCAGCTTTCCCGTCGATCAGCCCAACCTGGGCGGCGGATGGACCTTTGCACCCGATCCGATTGATGACACCGGCACCGTGGCGGCGTGGTCGGCCGACGCGGGCGACGAGGGCGTCGGCGACGGCGGCCTGCAAATCGATCTCTCCGACGCCGGCGGCCAGGACAGCTACACGGGCGCCTTGGTGAAGGCCTTCGGGATGCTGGCCGGCGATGACGTGTTCGTCGAGTTCCCTTTTGACTTCGACGTCGGACCCGTCGGCGCCGGAGATAGCGTGGAAATGACCGTCGAACTGGTGACGCCCTCCGGTCAGGTCGTACAGTTGTCGGAACCAGACGCCTACTTGTTCACCAACGCACAGCACCTCCTCTACGACGATCCGGTCTCCTTCGACACCACCGCGATTCCCCTGGCCGACAAGTTGCTCTGGGGCAGCGGCCTCTATACCGTCCGCATCGTTCTCGCGCTGGACAATGCCAATACCGGCGCTGCGACGACGGCCACCCTCATGCTCGATGATATTAGGCTGCGCGCCACCCCGCGCGACCCCGTTACTACCTCCTTCGACACGGACCCCTACATGGAGGGCTGGTGGTACGACGACCTCGCGGACCCGGACGACCGCGTCAACGGCGGGTTTGCGCCCGGCGACCCCACCGGAACGCTGCAAATGATCCTGGGCGACGGCGCCAATGCCGACAGCGGTCTGGGCGGGGAGTTTGGCTACGACTTCGCCTACGGCGGGCCGGTAACCATCCAGTTTGACTATGTCCTGACCGTCGGGGCGTCAGTCCCGGCGAACGAGACGCTCCATCTCATGGTGGCCATCGACGGCCGCTATATCACCCGCGACCAGCCGGACGACGCCTATCCGACAGGTGATCCGTTGCTGGACCTGGACTATATCGTGGTCACCGCCGACGGCGCGGCCGAGCAAACGGATGAGGGGTCGTTCGATGTTACGCTGGAGGGCCTGGGCGGCGTCCTACCCGAATTGGACGCCCTGGCCTCCGGCCCGCACACCATCACGATTGAGGCCTGGTTGTCCAACAGCGCCGCGGCAGGCGATGGGATCGGTACGGCGGTCATCGACAACTTCCGCCTCTTCGGCATCGATACGGACGCGGCGGACCTGGGCCTGCCGGCGGACGCGCAATTGCCCGATTGGATGGTCGCTGACCCCCACCGTTTCCAGGTTCGCGCGGACAACGCCGCCGTGTATCAGCGGATCGTGCCGGACCAGAGCAATCACTCGCTGGACGAAGCCTTCACGTTCACCGCCGTCGGCCTACCGGCGCATTGGTCCTACGTGGACCCGCCCGGCCCAAAGGCTCCCCACGTCTCGGGCGGCCAAGACGCCGATAGCGGCCGACTGGGCGAGGACGACGGCGGCCTGCTCATGACCCTGGGCAACAACGTCAATGCGGTAGCCGGCCTGTTTGGCGACTTCCGCTATACTTTTGATCTGCCCGATTTCGGCTTTGTCTCGCTGGGTCTGTCCTATGACCTGCAAATCGGCGGCGCCATTCCCGCTTATACGCCTCTGGACCTGATCGTCAGCCTCGCTGGGCCCGGGGGGAACATAACGCTGTGGCAGGACGAGATCACGGCCTCGGGCGGCGGCACGCGCGACAGCGGCTGGCAGACCATCGAGTTCAACTACGTGCCCGACGGCCAGGCCTTGTGGCCCGGGACGTATAGCCTGGTGCTCACGGCTCGACTGGCGACCAGCGCTGACGGCGACGGCGTCCCGGCAGCCGGCCAGGGCATTGTCCGCATCGACAACGTCTCCGTCGAGGTCTTCCCCGGCAGCTCGCACTGGGAAATGCCGGCCAAAGAGCCGCTCGTCGGCGGCGACACCGGCGCCGATATTAGCCCCGCGGCCAGCCTCTGGGGCAGCAACGACGCCGTCGGGCCCGATCCCAATGCCAACGACCTGAATCGCGAAGGGGCGTTCGACTTCAACGCCTGCCTCCGCGGCACGGCCGACGGCGCCGGCAGCACCCAACGCTTCCTCATCGAAGACCTCCAGCAGTACAAGACCGGCAAGATGCTCCTTGGGTTCCGTTACCGGGCGGATTTCCTGCCGAGCATTCACCTCTACGTTGACGACCAGGAGTACGTCCCCGAAGGAAAAACCGTCGCCATCACCCCCACGATCTGGTCTGGGTGGTGGGATTACAATCAAAAGAAACCGAAGTACGCCTGGGCCAAGGTTCAGATCCCGAATGTCGAATCGACCATCCTGACGGACCAGCCCCATACCCTGGCTATCGAGTTCGACTCGCCGGGGCAGCTCTACATCGACAACGTGGTCGTGTTGGCCAGCCAGATAACGCACGCCATGCGGCCGATGGCCACGCTCCTGTCCGACACCGTGGGCAACCAGCGCGCGTTCGGCGTGTCCGTCGTCAGTTGGAGCCCCACCCTCCTCGTTTACGAAAACACTGACGATCCCTTCGTCCGTTGGCCGATAGAGTCTGCCGAATTGGAGATCCCCAGCGGCTACGCCACCGCCGCCGTCATGGCCCTCGATCTGCCGAACAATGCCTGGAGACAGTACGGCACGCAACTCAGCGCCACCAGCGACCTGCCCCTGTTCCGCGACGTGGCGAACAAGCCTCTTCCCAACGCCACGGCGCCCGTCCCCGAAGGCGAGGTGTACTATTTGCAGGACTCCGTCGTGGCGGAAAACGGCGTCGTCTGGGTGGCCCTGCAACACGCCACCGCGGACTGGGTGGACGCCGACCCCAAGGTACCCGGCAATGACCTGGCGGTCATCCATCCCTTCCTGTGGACCGATCCCCCGGACTATTGGCACGACCCCACGCTGCTCGACTTGGCGGTGTGGCGCTGGGACCCCCAGATCAGCCCCTTTGATCCGGCCGCCCAGCAGCAGACCGGCTGGCGGGACACCGGCTTTGCCCCGCGCACCACGAGCACCGCCTACACCCACGTCCAACTCGTCGGCAGCGGCGGTCAGCGACCCACCGTCGCTTGGACCAATCGCGGTCCGTGGAGGGAGTTCGCAGGCGCCTACGCTCAACACTACGAAGGCAACGGCGTCTGGGGTCTGCTCAACACCGAAAGCACGCAGAACAACCAGTTCTGGAGCGCCTTGGTGGTTCGGGACATGGTCATCCGCCGCGACGGTTTCCCGGTCATCAGTTTCTACGCCGGCCATTTGTATAGCGACGCCGTGCGCGAGTTCCGCCGCGGCAGCACCATCGCCTCCCTGCTGATCAGCGAGGCCTCCGACCTCCCCAACGACAATCGGCTCGACTTCGGCCAGGTCCAGACCGTCCCGGTGATCCAAAGCTTCAGCATCGCCAACAACAGCACCGGAACGGCGAATCTGACCATCTACGGCATCGACTTCGGGGGGTACGGCAACCTGGCTGCCAACCCCTTCAGCCTGGTTTCCGCGCCGCGCTTCCCCGTGGTCCTGGCGCCCGGCGCCGCCGTCGGCTTCGGCGTCCGCTTTGACCCGACGGGTGTGCCGCCGGGCCGCTACCAGGCCGTCGCCGTCGTCCACACCGACGCCGCGGCCAGTCCCACCCATCCCACCGGCCACTTCCAGGAAATCTTTCTGGACATCGAAGTGCCCGTCCAGGGCGAGATCGCCGTCGCGCCGGGTCCGGCCCAAACGCCGAGCTACCTGAACTTCCCGGATACCGTCATCGGCAACACCTCCCTGGTCCGACCGGTCGTGGTGCGAAACATCGGCACCGGCGACTTGCGGATCGACCAGTGGCTCTTCGGCGGCGACAACTTCGTCATCGCCGCCGCCGCCGTCACGCGGGTTCTGCCCGACGGGCGGATCGTGACCGACTCCTGGCCCCATGCCGCCAACACCGCCGCCGGCGACGATGACCTCGTCCTCGCCGCCCAAAGCTACCTCACCCTCGACGTCGTCTTCCGCCCGGACCTTCTGGGCATCTTCAACGATACCCTCCTGATCCACAGCAACGACAGCGATGAGCCCTTCTCGGCCGTGTCCATGACCGGTCTGGCCATCAGCGGCGCCGCCCTCGTCGTCGAGGAGAACTCCGGCGCCCCCAACGACGACCTCCTGGAGTTCGGCAGCGTTCTGATGGGGACCGCCTCGTCGCCCCTCCCGCTGTTGATTCGCAATGCGGGCCATACGAACCTCACGATCAGCGGCATCTCCCTGGAAGGACCCTTCCAACTGCAGGTGCCGTTTCAGAACGCCGTCACCCTGGTACCCGGCCAGACGTTCCAGACCTCGGTGATCTTCTACGCGCCGGTGGCGCCGGGCGAGCTGGAGGGCGTTGACAACACGGGGCGGCTCCTAATAGTGAACGACTCGCCCAATCAGACCTATTACGTGGACCTCCAGGGCCTGGCCGTACCCAAGGCGCCTCTCATTCAGATTACCGAGGCCTCCGGCGTCGCCAACGACGACCTGTTGGACTTCGGCACGGTCAGCGCGGGGCAGGTCGCTTCGCAACAGTTTGTCATCGAGAACATCGGCGGAGACAATTTGACCATCACGCGCATCAGCATCCCGACCGCCCAGTCGCCGTTCCAGTTCGTTCCACAGAACCCGGCCTTGGTGGACTGGCCCATCGTGTTGGCCCCCGGCGAGAAACAGCCCTTCCTGGTCACGTTCCACCCGACTCAGGCCGGCCAGGTTCAGGACAGCCTGAACATCTACAACAACGATGGAAACCACCAGACCTACCAGATCCGCTTGCGCGGCGCCGCCGTTCAGACGCTCTTGTCCGTTACCGACTCCGTCGCGCCTGCCGACGACCAGAAAGTTGACTTCGGCCCGGTGGGGCAAGGCGCCGGCAGCCTCCAAACCGTTACCCTCACCAACCTCGGCGCCTCGCCCGTTACTGTTACCGGCTGGCAGATCACCGCCGGCGCCGGATACTTCACCGTCGATCCTCCCTTTACCGGCAACGTCGTCCTCGCCGCGCAGGGCGCCCGGCCATTGAACATTCGCTTCGCACCCGCCGTCGTCGGCTCGTTCACCGGTGTCCTGACCATCACCAGCGACGACGCCGCGCACCCGATCTGGCAGGTTACCCTTCTGGGCCAGGGCGTCGGCCCCGGCGCCGTCGGCCTGACCGATTCCGACCCAACCACCCCCGAGGGTCGGATTCACTTCGCCACCGCGCTGGGCACGCCCTTGATCGTCGGCTTCGATACCGCCGCGGCGCAGTTGGTCATCAGCAACGTCGGCCAGAGCAACATCGCGGTCAAGTCCATCACCTTGACCGCCGCCGACGGCTCGCTGCTGACCAACGCACCGTTCGCCTTGACCATCCCCGGCCGGCCCGACGGCGTGGCGCCGAACAACCCGGCCGACGACGTCGTGCTGGCGCCGCAGGGCAGTCTCGACAGCCGGTTGACCGTGGCCATCGTCTTCGCGCCCATGAATCCGTTCGACGGCCAAGTGTACGTCCGCATCGTGAGCAACATCTCGGGCGGCGCCGGGGCCGACACCGTCGCCAACGCCATCCTGACCGGCCAAAGCGTCTTCGCCCTGACGACCGGCCTGGTTGCCGGCCACAACCTTTCGCCCGCCGGCTTCTACGACGCCGACAACGACTGGGTCACCGTCCGCGTCAGCGGCGGCGGCTACGCCACTGTCGTCTTGACCAACGGCATGGGCAACGGCGGCGACATCGCCCGCATCGATCTTTACGAAACGACGCCCAAGACCGCCCTTACGGTAACGTCTTCCGGCCGCACCAACCTCGGTTATCTGATCGGGGGCGCGGTCAAGAACGTCACCCTCAAGGGCGTCACCCTCGACGGCCAGGGCCTTGCCGGCGACGCCATCAACCTGCAAAGCCTGGCGGGCGCCCTCACCGTCACCCAGATCGTCAACGGCGCCGACATCACCATCGGCGCCGCGGGCAACCGGGGCGCCAAGTTCAAACTGGGCGCCGTCGGCGACGGCAGCGACCTCGCCGTGGCCGGCGACATCGCCCTGCTTCAGGCCGAGTCCTTCGGGACCGGCGTCATCGAGGCCCGCAACCTCGCCAAACTATCCCTCGGCGGCGGCTCGTTTCGCGCCGCGGTGCACACCACGCAAAACCTCGGCCAGGCCCTGTTCAAGTCGCTGGAGATCGACGCCAATTTCCGGGTGGGCGGCGACCTGGGCAAACTCAGCGCCCCCCTGGCCGGCTTCACCGGCACGCTCCAGGCCGGCAACATCGGGCCGATCAAGTTCGCCCGCCTCTCCGGCGCTGATATTGCCGCCCGGGGCAGCCTGGCGAGCCTGACCGTCGCCGATACGATAACCGGCTCACGCGTCCTGGCGGGCTACGACCTGGACACCGCCGCCCTCTTTAACGGCGGCTCAATCGGCGGCGTCAAGGTCGGCAGCCTTTTCGCCGACAGCGTTCTGGCTGCCGGCGTTGCCCCCTACAGCGACGCCGGCTTCTTCGCCCCCGGCTTTGCCAATGCCGTCGAGAGCGGCGTCATGGGCAGGGTCCAGTTTGGCGCTGTCTTGTTGGACAACAACGGCAAACTCTTTGGTGTGGCCGCTCATAGCGCCATCGCCCAGGTCCAGATCGCCGGCGAGACCTTCCGGCCCGACGCCCAGATCGACGACTTCGTCCTTCGCTTGATCTGACGCCGACGCCGCCACGCCGCCCGGTTGGCCTGAACCTCGGCCGGGTTGTACGCTCAGGTTGGGCCCTCTTGTTGGTCTTGTCGCGGGGGGTGCGCGTGAGCGCACCGCTTGTCGCCGGCGCCGCCCTACGGTACAACTCTCGCCATGAGAATCATTGCCGGCAGCCGAGCCCGCCTGACCCTCTTGGGGCCGCGGGACCTGACCACCCGGCCCATCACCGACCGCGTCAAGGAATCCCTCTTTGCCATCCTTCAGCCGCGGCTGCCCGACGCCTTGGTGGCCGACCTCTTCTGCGGCACCGGCTCGCTGGGCCTGGAAGCCCTCAGCCGCGGCGCCCGCCACGCCCTCTTTGTGGACGCCGACCGCGACGCCCTCGACCGCCTCCAGAAGAACCTCGCCCACCTCCGTTTCCAAGACCAGGCCGCCGTCCTTTGCGCCGACGTCTTCCGTCAGGCCATACCCCCCTCGGCCGCCGGGCCCGACGCCGCCGAGCTCGCCGCCGCCCCGCGCACGCTTGTCTTGGTCGATCCCCCGTACCGCCTCTCGCGCGATGTCTCGGACGCCGGACCCCTCGGCAGCTTGCTCGCCCGGCTCAGCGACCAGGTCGCTTCCCGCGCGCTGGTGGTCGTGCGCCATGAGCGCCGCGTCGAACTGCTCCAACGCTATGTTCGTCTGCACCAGGCCGATTGCCGCCACTACGGCGGCATGGCCGTCACCTTCCTGGAGAGAATCGATGCCTGACCGTCGCGCCGTCGCCGGCCGCCAACCCCTCTCGGCCCGCCGCGCGGTCCTCCGGGTCGTCCGCCGCCTCTGCCAGGCCGGCTTTCAGGCGCTGCTCGCCGGCGGCTGCGTCCGCGACATGCTTCTGGCCCGCACCCCCAAAGACTACGACGTCGCCACCGACGCTGCCCCGCCCGCCGTCCAGGCCCTCTTCCCGCGCACCCTCGCCGTCGGCGCTCGCTTTGGCGTGGTCATGGTCCTGCTCGGCGGCCGACGCATCGAGGTCGCCACCTTTCGTAGCGACCAGGCCTACGCCGACGGCCGACGGCCCCAACGCGTCGTTTTCACCGACGCCCGCCACGACGCCCTCCGCCGCGACTTCACCATCAACGGCATGTTCTACGACCCCCTGGCCCGCCACGTCATCGACTACGTCGGCGGACGACGCGACCTGCACGCCCGCGTCGTCCGCGCCATCGGCAACCCTGACGATCGCTTCGCCGAGGACCACCTTCGCCTCGTGCGGGCGGTCCGCTTTGCCGCCCGCCTCGATTTCACCCTCGCCCCCGACACCTGGCGCGCCCTTCAGCGCCACGCCGCCCTGATCCGCCGCGTCAGTCCCGAGCGCGTCGCCGCCGAGCTGGAAGCCATCCTCACCGACCCCCGCCGTCGCCGCGGCCTCGAGCTCGCCCGCGACGCCGGCCTGCTCGCCCAAATCTTCCCCACCCTGGGCCCCGCCGACCTGAACCTCGGCATCGAAACCGTTGCCCGACTGCCGCGCCGGTGCAGCTTCCCCCTGGCTCTGGCCGCCTTGCTCGTCGCCTGCGACGCCCGCCACGCCGGCCGGCTCTGCCGCGCTCTCCGCACCAGCAACGACCTGCGCCAGCAGGTCCAGTGGCTCCTCGAAAGCCGCCCGCGCCTGCTCGCTGCGGCGCCCCTCTCGAAAGGACGCCTCAAAAAATGGCTCGCCGAGCCCCTTTTTGAGCCGCTCGTTCGCCTCTACCGCTGTTGGTGCCGCGCCGCGGGCCAAGGCGAAGCCCCTCTGCGGGTCTTGCGCCGCCAGATCCGCCAACTCGGCGACGAACCCGTCTCGCCCCCGCGCCTGCTTGACGGCCACGACCTCCTTCGCCTGGGCGCCATCCCCGGCCCCATGGTCGGCCAACTCGCCGAGGACCTCTATCTCGCCCAACTCGAAAACCAGGTCCAAACCCGCGACCAGGCCCTCGCCTGGGTCCGCGCCTGGCTCGACCGCCACCGGCTGCGCCCCTGACCCCTCCCCGGCCGTCCGCAACGGCGCTCCCGCCCGCTTGCTTATCCCCCGCCCCCCCGCCGCGCCGCCTCCTCGAAGGCCTCGTCGTACCGGCCTATCAGCCGCGGCCAGGCCAACGCCTCCACCGCCCCCCGCAGGCCGGCCGACAGGGGCGGCGCGCCGTGGCGACACAGGCAGGCCAATCTCTCGCGCAGCTCGCCAGATACCCCATACAGGTAAATGGTATGTTCATTACCAGGAACCAGTTCTGGGTAGCTAAGCCGGCGCGGCAGCAACGGAAAACACCCCGCCGCCGTCGCCTCCCGCACCGCCAGGCCGAAAAACTCGTGCCGCGCGGTCGAAACCGCCACGTCCGCCCGCCCCAAAAGCTCCCGGTACGCCCGCCGGTCCGGCACGGTCCCGAAATGCTCGATCCGCCCCGCCAACTGCTCCCGCGCCGCGGCGAAGATCGGCGGCGCCTGCCGAAACGACTGCCCCGCCACCAACAGGCGAAACGGCACCCCCGCCCGCTGCAAGTCCAGCAACACGGCAAAGAACTCCTCCGGATTCTTGTCGTATTCCCAGCGATGATTCCACAAAATCCGCACCGGCGCCTGCCCGTTGACCCCGGCAGGCTCGCCCGCCCCGGTCCGCGGCGCGCCCGCCGTGGTGGAAGGGCAACCGCTCTCGGCGGCAGGAGCGCTCCTTACGGTAGGGGGGTGACCTCCGGCGCGCCGCCGCCCGATCTCGAATAACTCCTCGTCCAAACCCAGCGGCAGCACCGCCGCCCGCGACCGGATGCCCTCGACCGTCCCGGTCGGCACATAGTCCGGCATCCGCCTCAGCAGACCTTCCACCGCCGCCAGGAACTCCTCCTGGTGATACTGGGAATTGAACCACACCGCGTCCGCCGCCAGGCAACTGGTGATGTTCGTCATCCCGAACTGATAATCCCGCTGCGCCTCCTCCGGCAGCGGGTAGGTCAGTTGATTCTCGTGAAAGTACGCCACCAGCGGCCGGCGGTTCAGCGGCGCCGGCAGCAGCGCCCGCAGGTCCGCCGCCGAGGTCATGTCCGAGGTGAAGATCAGCTCGGCCTGGCAACCCTCGGCCTCGGCCGCGCTCCCCGGCGCCCGCAGCCGCGCCGCGAAATACAACGCCGAGCCCCGCATCCGCCATTTCCATTTCCGTGCCGGCAACCCCAGCCGCGTGTAGCGGTGTCGGCTGTGCGCCACCAGACCGTCGAGAAACTGCTTATGGCTGCCCCCGTCGTAGGCCTCCAAAATCAAAATGTGCACCGCCGCCCCCTCGTCGTCCCCCGCCCGCCCGTCCGCTCACCGCCCGCCAAAAAAATGCACCTCCAGCATCCGGCACAGCGCGTGGTAAAGCGGCGCCTGGTTCTCCTGAATCTCCGCCGTCGTCGCCCCCGGCACGCGCCAGTCCACCTCCGCCAGCCGCGCTAGCGGACTATCCGCGGGACCCGTGAAGCTGATCGTCCCCAACCCATGCGCCCGCGCCAGCGTCATGGCCGCCAGCACGTTCTCCGCCCGCCCGCTCGTGCTGATGCCCAGCAGCGCTCCGCCCCGCACCCACGCCGCCAAACTGTGCAGCTCTTGCGCAAAATGAAATCGCGCCTCGCCGTCGTTATCCACCGCGCTCCGCAGACTGTGCGACTCCCCCAGCACCACCGCCGGCAACCCTCCCTCCAGCCGCTCGCCCAACTGACGCCCCAGCTCGCTCGTCCGCAGCCGCTCCATCAGCCCCGCGTCCGTCAACGGTCGCGCCTGGCCAAAACGCTTGCCCAGCTCGCCTTTGATGTGCACCGCGTCCGCGAAACTACCCCCGTTGCCGCAAAGGTACAGGATCCCGCCCGCCTCGAACGTCCGCGCGATCAGGCGCCACGCCGCCGCCAGGCCCCCCGTCGCGCCGCGCAAGTCCGGCCGACGTCCCGCCAACTCCGCCACCACTCCCGCCGCCCCAGCCGGCAGGGGGGCGTTCTCCTTCGCCGCGCCCGTCATCATCCTGCCTCAATCCTCCGCCGCTTCAGTTCCCCGGCGGCCCCGGCGGCGTCGCCACGATCGTAACGTCCGCTGCCACCGCCCGCGCCGGACCAGCCGCCCCCTCCGCCTGACCGTGCGTCCCGTAGCTCCCGCTCCGCACCGCGTATAACACCTTCCCCTCCTGCCGCACCGGTTGCACGTCCGCCGTCATCCCCGCGCTCCGCACCTGCTCCGCCACCCGCGTCGCACGGCTCATCTCGCTGAACGCCCCGAACTGCAGCCGCCACGTCCGCGCCCCGAATCGTTCCCGCGCGTATCGCGCAAACGACGACTCCGGGAACTCGTCGTAGCACCGCGACAGGTACGGGTCCGCTTCCGACCAGCGCCCCAGCCGTTGCAGCGACGCCCCCAGCCGCAACAGCACCGCGTCCAGCGGCGGCTCCTTGGACAAATCCTTCAACGCCGCCTCGTAATACCCCACCGCCTGCTCCAAATGCCCCGGCCGCGTCTCATAGCACAAATGTCCCAACGCCACGTTCGCCAGCCCCCGCACCGACGCCTCTCGGCTCATCTTCACCGCCTCCTGCAAGTCCCGCTCGGCCTCGCCCTCCCGCGCCGGCCCCATCTGTCGGTAGCACAACCCCCGCAGGTAGTACGCCTCCCCCGCCAGACCGCTCCGCGACTCCTTCTCCAGAAATCCCGTCAGGGTCTGCGTCGCCTGCGCGTACTGCTGCTGGTCGAATTGCTGCTTCGCCAGCGTCACCAGCCCTTGTCCCTGCCGACTCGTCGGCGGCGGGCAGCCTGCCACCAACGCCAGTACCATCAGCATCGCGCTTGCACTCAGTAGCTTCCTCATGATCGCCTCTCGCCTCGCCCGCGCACCCGTTTGGGCTTGCTGCTGTTATCGACCGCCACGGACCTCTTGGCTCCCTTTTCGCCGCCTTTGGACCCCTCCGCCCCCGCCGCTGCCGGGCCCACGGCGCTGTGCAACGCCGCCTCCTCCTCCGCGGTCAGCCGCCGAAACTTCCCCGCCCCCAGCCCCCGCAGCGTCAACGGCCCCATCCGCACCCGCGTCAACTGCCGCACGCCGTGCCCCAGCCGCGCCAGCATCCGCTGCACCTGCCGATTCCGCCCCTCCCCCCGCAACGTAATCTCCACCAGCGACTCCTGCCGCCCTCGGCGCAGCACCCGCACCCGCTCCGCCCGCGCCCGCCCCTCCGCCAGGTACACCCCCTTCCGCAACGTCTCCACCTCCGCCCCCGTCAACTCCCCGCTGATCTCCGCCAAATAAGTCCTCTCCACCCCGTACCGCGGATGCGTCAATTTATTCGCCAACTCCCCGTCGTTCGTCAGAATCAGCAGCCCTTTGCTCTCCGCGTCCAGCCGACCCACCGCGTACACCCGCTCCCGCACCCCCGTCAGCAAATCCGCCGTCTTCCTCCGCCCCTGCGGATCGTAATTCGTCGTGATCACCCCCTTGGGCTTGTACAGCAGGTAATACACCTTCCGCGCCAGTCGCAGGCGCTTCCCGCCTACCGTGATCACGTCCTGACCCGCGTCCACCAGCACCGGCAGCTCCGCCGCCACCCGACCGTTCACCTTCACCAGCCCCTCGCGGATCATCTGCTCGCACTGCCGCCGCGACGCCACCCCCGCCTCCGCCATCACCTTCTGCAACCGCTCCATGCCCGACTACTTTATCTCCCCCACCCCAGGCTCGCCAGCAGACATTCCCCGCCCTTCTCCACCTCCACCCGCAGCCTCACCCCGCCCGGCAACAGCAGCGTGTCTCCCGTTCCCCACGCACAGCCGTGCTCAGCCCCCGGCCCGACGCCCACCCAGCCGGCGCCCCGTAGCACCATCATCACCGCCGGCCGACTCGCCTCGACGCTCGCCTGACTGGCCTCCGCCAGACCCGCCCACGCCACGTTGAAATGCCGGCAACTCGCCAGCAGACGCGCCTGGCCCAACTCCCCGGCCAGCCCCTGCAATTCCCGCCCGAACGCCTCGCTTTGCCCTTCCGCCTCCCCGCCCACGCTGTCTCGCCCGGCGGTGGGGGGGTGGTCCGGGTACAAAATACTCGCCAGCGACTCCTCCACGTGCAATGCCCGACCCCGCCCCTTTTCATTGCGCCGGTCCCAGTCGTACAGCCGGTACGTCGTATCCGACGGCGTCTGCACCTCGGCCGCCACTACCCCCGCCCCCAACGCGTGTACCGTCCCTGCCGGCAGGAAGTGAAAATCGCCTGCCCGCGCCGCATACATCTCCAGCAACTCCTCCAGCCGCCCGGCCCTCACCGCCCCAGCCAGCTCGGCCCTGCCGACGCCCTCCTTCAGTCCGCGATAGATCACCGCCCCCGGCCTTGCCTCGATCACGTACCAGCACTCCGTCTTGGCCTCGCCCCCCAACGTCCTGGCCGCCTCCTCATCCGGGTGCACCTGCACGCTCAGCTTCTCTGCCGCATCCAGAAACTTCAGCAGCAACCCGAACGGCGCCTGGCGCTCCGCCGCCGTGAACCCCAGTTCGCCCCCGTGCTGCTCCAGCACCTTCCGCCACGTCCAACCCGCCCACGGCCCTTCGGCCACCGCGCTGCAAGCCCCCGGCAGGTCTGCCAGCTCCCAGCTCTCCCCGATCCGCACCCCAGCGGGCAACGACTTGCCCAATACCCGCCCCAGCCGGTTCGAACCCCACACCCGCTCCTTCAAAATCGGCCGAAACTTTATCGGACCCACCACGCCTACCACCTCGCCCCTCCCGGTACGAGAGGAGCTCCCGCGCTCTCTCTTTGCCCCCCCGAACTGGAACCCCCGGCATTCTACGGCCGTTTTGCCACCCTGTCCACCGCACCGCTGTTTTCGTTAGCCTCCGTTTTACCCGCGGGGGTCTGGTATGGCGCGGCGCTTCCGCCGCCTCTACTCATCTTTTTTGTCAGCCCCGGCTTCGACAGCCGTAGGGCAGCCAAGTGTCCTTGCCCAGCACGTACAGCAGGCCACCCCCTTGGGCCCTCGCGCCTCTGTGGCAGAAACAAGTCCTCGCCGCAGGCCGACCAGCACGGGGCACCTTTACGAACTCAAACGACAACGATGTCTTCACCTGCGATCTTTTGGGCCATCGTACGACGCTCACGCCCCGCCTCCCCAAGCCGGCCGCTGAACGTCCCATAAGATATATTATGTTTCACTCCATGTCTGCCCCACAAGAACCACTCATTTCACCAACTATCTGTCAGAAAAAGACTTATGTCGCATGACCAGCCGGACACACCTTGCCAGGCCCACCCGCCGGCCTTCGCGTCTATCTTCCCGCCCCGTCGGTCGTGCTCAACTCGCGCAGAATCGTCTCAGTTGTGCCTTCTACCGTGCTTTCCGGCAGCAAATCGACCCAGCGAACCCCGACGAAGCTGCGGAACCACGTCCGCTGGCGTTTCGCCAGCCGCCGCGTGTTCAACTTGATTAGGTCCACGGTTTCGGCCAGGTCCCGCCGCCCTTCCAGGTGTTCGATGATCTCGGCGTAACCCACGGCCTGCCGGGCCTGCGGGCTGATCCCGCCTGGCTCGGCCAGCAACGACTTGACCTCCTCCACCAACCCAGCCTCAATCATGGCCTTGACCCGCTGGTTCATCCGGTGGCTGGCGTCGGCCGGCTCCCGGCGTAGGCCGAACATGCGCCACGGGTGCCGGTATCTGCCCGTGCGGAAATGCGTCTGGAACGACGAGATCGGTCGGCCCGTGATCTCGTGCACCTCCAGCGCCCGCACGATGCGTTTGGCGTCGTTGGGGTGGATCCGCTCGCCCGCGGCGGGGTCCACCGCCTTCAGTCGCTCGTGCAATCTGGCCAAACCACCCTGCGACGCCTCCTCTTTGAGCCGCCGCCGCAGTTCCGGTGCCGCCGGGGGACCGTCGAAAAGACCCTCTAGCAGCGCTCGAAGATACATGGCTGTCCCCCCTACCGCGATTATCGGACGGCCGCGGCCCTGCACCTGGGCAATCGCGCCGTCGGCGAGTTCCACGTAGCGGCCGACGCTGAACGATTCCCACGGCTCCACCACGTCGATCAGGTGATGCGGCACCGCCTGCCGGCGCTCCGGGTCGGGCTTGGCGGTGCCGATGTCCATCCGCCGATAGACTTTCATGGAGTCCACGCTGAGGACCTCGCCGCCCAGCCGTTGGGCTACGTTGAACGCCGCCTTGCCCTTGCCCGTAGCCGTGCAACCCAGAATCAGAACCATCAACGGCGTCATGCACCGCCTCGACTTCAGCCCCCGTTCATCGTCAGCCCCCCTCCCCTACCGACCGCGCGTCGCGCGTCGGGCCCTGCGGGTAGGCTGGGCCGACGGGGCGAGCTTAGCGACGCGGGCCGTCCTTGGCAACGCCCCCCTACTCGTGCTGCTTGACTGGGCGGAGACAGCAGGGTAGCATGGCGGTTAAAGATGAGTTTCGGACATTCCGGCGGCAAAAACGTGGGCGGAGGAGTCTATCACATGGCACGATCAATGATGCTGTTGGCTGGTCTGCTGGGAGTTCTGGGTGTGGCGGGTTGCGTGAACGTGCGGGCCGATAAGCCGCTGGTGGACTTGGGCGGGTCGCAGTATCGCCCCGCCCCGGCGGGCGACCCGGCGCCGGGCGTCCCGGACGAGCAACTCACCGACAAGCAGCGGCTCCAACGGGAACTGGCGCGTTGCCGGCAGGCGGTGCAAGCCCGCGACAAGCAGATCGCCGAACTCCGCCGGGACCGCGAAGGCGACAAGAAGCAGTTCGAGGACAAGCTCCGCAAGCTCGAACAGGAAAACGAAAAGCTCAGCGACAAAATAGAGTCGCTGGAAAGCCGCCTCGAGAAGCTCCAGGACCGCCGATAGCTCCCTGCCCCCAAGGTCCGATAAGAGTTCCTCACCAAAAAGCGTCGCCAGGCCCAGCGGCCGGCCCGCCCGATGCCCCCACGTCCAGCTCACTTTTTGACAGGACGTTTCGGCTTAGGGGCGCCGGCGCCTTCGTCGGGTTCGTCTTCGGCCGCGGACGAGCCTTCGGACCCCGGGCCGGGTGCGAGGTGGTAGGTGGCGAGGATTTTCTGACGCAATTCAGCCGTCAGATCGGGGTTGTCGCGGAGGAAATCGCTGGCCTTTTCGCGGCCCTGGCCCAGGACAACGTCGCCGTAGCGGAGGAAGGCGCCGGACTTTTCCACGAGGTTCATGTTGGTGGCGACGTCGAGGAGGTCGGCCTCGCAGTTGATGCCGCGGTCGAACATGATGTCGAACTCCGCCTCGCGGAAAGGCGGGGCTATCTTGTTCTTGACGACCCGGGCGCGGACGTGCGTGCCCGTGGCCCTGTCGGCCTGCTTGATGGTGTTGACCCGACGCACGTCGATGCGGGTGGAGGCGTAGAACTTGAGGGCGCGCCCGCCCGGAGTGGTTTCCGGGTTCCCGAACATGACGCCAATTTTCTCGCGGATCTGGTTGATGAAAATGAGGCAGGTCTTGCTGCGGTTGATGGCGCTGGTGAGCTTGCGCATGGCCTGGCTCATCAGCCGGGCCTGGAGGCCGACGTGGCTGTCGCCCATCTCGCCCTGGATTTCGGCCTGGGGGACCAGCGCGGCCACGGAGTCCACCACGACCAGGTCCACGGCGTTGGAGCGGATGAGCATCTCGACGATGTTAAGGGCCTGTTCCCCGCTGTCGGGCTGAGAGACCAACAGGGCGCCGAGGTCCACGCCGATGCGTTTGGCCCAAGTGGGATCGAGCGCATGTTCCGCGTCGATGAACGCCGCCACGCCGCCCGCCTTTTGGGCCTGGGCGATGCAGTGCAGGGCCAGGGTGGTCTTGCCCGAGGATTCGGGGCCGAACATCTCGGTAACACGCCCGCGGGGGACGCCTCGACCGCCCAGCGCAATGTCCAGCGACAGCGCCCCGGTGCTGATGCCCGGAACGTGGGCGATCGTGCTTTCGTCGAGGTGCATGATGATGCCCTTGCCGTATTGCTTCTCAATCTGGGCCAGGGCCCGGTCCAGGGCCGAGCCGCCGGCCGGTTCGCTCTTGGCAGGTTTGGTCATCTTGGCCATCGTTGTTGCTCCCGTGGTTTGGCAACCTACTGTCTTGCCGCTTCCCTCCGCCTGCACCCAACCGCCGCTGGAACGGCGCCGCGGGAGGAACGCAGCGTCATGCTGGGCAGTATATTATGCTGGACGCGCCGGGGATGCAAGGGCGGCGGCCGGATTCCCACGCTCGGCCCATCGGTCGCCTGGGCCGGACCGGCGGCTTAACCCGCCGCCAAGGGGCCGTCTTTCAACACGCTCAGTTGGGCCTCGAAGCTCGGCCGAAGACACCGGTAGTAAATGCCGATAGGAATCTCCTCGCCCCAGGTGAAGGCCAGTTCGAGGGCCGCGCTGCGCTCGCTGGGGTCGTGAGATGCGTTGACCGGCTTCACCCGTTGGCGATACCACTCGAAGGTGTTCTGTCGATTGAACGACGGGCAAGGCTGCAAAATGTCCAGCAGGGCAAAGCCGCCCCGGTGTCGCAGGGCGGCCACCATCATCTCGCGCAAGTGGCTCCGCACGCCGGTGAACGAGCGGGCCACGAACGAACAACCTTGGACGATGGCCAGGGCCAACGGGTTCAGCGGCAGGCTCAGCACGCCCTGCGGCTGCACCTTGGTAACCATCTTCCAGTCGCTGGTGGGTGAGGCTTGCCCCTTGGTTAGACCGTACACCTGGTTGTTGTGTACGAACGCCTTGAGACCGACGTTTCTGCGCATGGCATGGATGAAGTGGTTGCCGCCCTCGCCGTACATGTCGCCGTCGCCGCTGGTGATGACCACCTCCAGCTCGTGATTGGCCAGCTTGATGGCCGTGGCGGCCGGCAGGGCCCGGCCATGCAGGCCGTTGAATACGTTCGCTTTGGTGTAATGCGGCAGCTTGGCGGCTTGGCCGATGCCCGAGACCAACACCAGCCGGTGCCGGTCGATGCCGGCGGCGTCCACCGCCTCCTCGAATGTCCGCAGTAGGGCATGGTTGCCGCAGCCCGGACACCACGCGGGCCGGGTATCGGCGGGGGCGAGTTTCATCGTGCCATCCTTTCCGCGATCTCGACGCCGCTGAACGGCAGACCGCTGTAGTTCGTCAGCAATTCCCCCTCGCCCAGTGCCCCGACGGACCGGAGCAAAGTGGCGAACTGTCCGGTCTGGTTGGCTTCCACGCAGACCACGCGCCGCGGACGCGACAGCACGGGCTTCAGCGCCTCGGCCCGCAGCGGCCAGACTTGTGAAAAATGCAGCAGGGCAACCGACCCGCCGCTCCCGCGCAGCAAATCCACCGCCTCGCGGGCCGGGCCGTAGGTCGAGCCCCAGGCCACCAGGAGCGTCTCGGCTTCCTGCCCTCCATAGAGTTCGGGACCGAGCGCGTCGGCCCGAAGGCCGTCGAGCTTTCTCATCCGCTTGTTTTGCTGCTCAATGTGGGAATCAAGGTCCTCGGCGATGTGCCCGTCGCAGCCGTGCTCGTCGCTGTCACAGACTACGAACGCCGGACCCCCTGGAATCGCGCGGGGCGAAACACCCGATTCCGTCAGCGCATAGCGCAGATACCCTGGCGCGGGGTCCCTGAGAATGTGCCGGTCTATGGGACGCGGCGTCGGGTCGAGCCGGTCCAGCGATTGCTCCATGTCCTGGAGAAACTGGTCGGTCAAGAGCAGAACGGGCGTCTGGTACTGGTGCGCTGTTTCCAGCGACCGGCGGGTCAGATCGTAGCATTGCCGGACCGTGCCTGGGGCGAAAACGGCCCTCGGGAACTCACCGTGTCCGCCGTGCAGGCAGAATAGCAGGTCCTGTTGCGCGGTGCGGGTGGGCAGACCCGTCGCGGGGCCCGGACGCTGGCCCAGCACGATAAACACGGGCAGTTCCATCATACCTGCCAGGCTCAGTCCCTCGACCATCAAGGCAAACCCGCCGCCGCTGGTCATCGTCATGGCAGGCACGCCTGCGTATGTCGCGCCGCAGACCATGTTGACGGCGGCGATCTCGTCTTCTGCCTGCTCGACTACCATGCCGTACTGCTCGGCCGCGCCGGCCAGCCAAGTGAAGGTCGGCGTGGACGGTGTCATGGGATATGCCGTGGCGAACTTTACGCCGCTAACCGCCGCTGACAGGGCGATTGCGGTCGCCCCGTCGTAAACTTCCTTCGGTCCATGGCCGGGCCTGGGGGCCGCTGGGCCTGCCGACTGCCCCGCTACCAGCTCGGCGCCTTTTCTGGCGCAGGCGGCGTTCGCCGATATCACCTGCGCGCCTTTCTTGGCGAACTGCGCCTCGAGCAACGCTTCGAGAGGCTTGCTGTCATATCCCAGCAGCGCCAGCACCGCCCCGGCCGCCACCGTGTTGGCGTACAGCGCATCGCCGCTGGTCTGCTTGGCCGTGGCTTCCAGGTCGATGCTTATGCACCCGGCATTGGCCGGACCGTTGTAGAGCAGCAAACCGCCCGTCTTGAGCTCAGGGCCCAGGATTTCCTTGGCCAGGTCCGTCAACGCCACCAGCACGTCCGCCTGGCGTGCGGGCCCGAAGACCGGCTCTTCGGCGATACGGATGTCAGTCCAATTCAAGCCGCCGCGAATCCGCGACATGTAGCTGCGCGTCGCCAGTACCTCCAGGCCCATGCGCCCGAATGTCTGCACCAGCAGGCGGCCAATCGTCGCCACGCCCTGACCGGCCTCGCCCGCCACCCGTATGGTCAAATCCATGCTCTTGTGACTCCTCACTACGGCACTCGCGGCAAGACTCGCTCGCTGGGCGGCAAGGCGCCCGCGCGTCGCGGCACATTCAGACTCCAACCAGAGCGGCCTGGTGGAGGAGCGTGTAGGTGGGTCCGGAGCGGGTCAGGTCGCTCTTGAAGACGGTCAGGGCCGTGGCGTTCTGTCGGCCGAGGGATGCGGCCCATCCCTGCGGCAGATTGCCGAGCACATTCAGGACGGCCCGGCCGGCGTTCGGCTGGCTGACGCGGGCCAGCGTGAGGTGGGCGCTGAACGGGCGCTCTTCCCGGGGGTAGCCGATCTCCTCCAGGGCCTGGTCGAGGGCTTTCTGCAACTCCAGCAAGGCCGAACGGCCGTGGCCCACGCCCACCCACACGACCCGCGCCGGACGCTCGGGCGGGAAGCTCCCCACCTCGGCTATCTCGAACTCAAACGGATTAAAGGCGGCCGCCGTCTGGTCCGCCGCGGCGCCGACGGCGGGCACGGCATCGTCGGGAATCTCGCCCAGGAACTTGAGCGTCAGATGAATGTTCTCCGCACGCACCCAGCGCAGGCCCGAGTCGCTCCCGCGCAGTTCCTTGCGCAGCCGCGCTTGCAGGCGGCCGATTGCCTCGCGGACGGCCGGGTCCAGCTCGATGGCGATGAAACAACGGATCATGTCTTGGGTTCCGCGTTCCCGCCGCCGGCCGGTTCCGCCTGCCATGAGGCGGTCATGGCGTGCAGTTGGGCCAGGCGTTCGTCCAGCTCGCCCGGGGTGACGGTTTGCAGCCGATCGAGCGAGAACGCCTCGATGGTGAAGCTGGCGACGACCGTGCCGTACGCCAAGGCCGTCTTGAGGGCGGGCAACTGGCGCGGCGAGGCGTTCGCCCGCGCCAGTTGGCCCAGCAAGCCCCCGGCGAAGCTGTCGCCCGCGCCGGTCGGGTCCACGACGTCTTCGGTGGGGTAGGCGGGCAGGGCAAACAACGCCTCCGGGGTGACCAGCACGCTGCCGTGCTCGCCTTTCTTCACCACCACGAAGGCCAGGCCGCGTTGGAGCACCTCGCGGGCGGCGCTGACGAGGTTGTCTTTGCCGGTGAGCAGCCGGGCCTCGGAGTCGTTCAGGACCAGCCCATTGACGCGGCTGAGCAGTCGCTCGAGGGCCGCCGGCTCGTTCTCGATCCAGCAGTTCATCGTGTCGGCCACCACGCAGGCGGGCTGGGCCAGCTCATCGAGCAGGCGCAGTTGCAACGCCGGATGCGTGTTGGCCAGGAAAACGTAGCGGCTGTCGCGGAACGCCTCCGGCAGGCGCGGCGGCTCCTCGGCCAAGACGTTGAGCTCAATCGCGTCGGTAGTGCGGTCGTTCGGGTTGGCGCCGTAGCTGCCCGCCCAACGAAACGTCCGCGAGCCGGGGCGGACTTCCAGGCCCGCCAGGTCCACCAGCCGCCCCGCGAAGACGCGGCGCAGGTTGAACGGGCAATCGTCGCCCACGACGCCGACCAACCGCACCGGAACAAACAAGCTCGCCGCCATGGCGAAATACACGCTCGAACCGCCCAGACACTCCTCGCGCACGCCGTACGGCGTCCGCACGCTGTCAATGCCGATCGAGCCGGTCACCAAAAGTGTCATCCACCCGCCTCCCACGCGCCGCCCGCGACATCTACCCAGCCTGGCGCCGATCGCCAACCCCAGCCGCGCACAAGCGAAATGCCGAAGGAGGGAGTCGAACCCTCACCGGGGGTAATCCCGACGGGATTTTGAGTCCCGCGCGTCTGCCAGTTCCGCCACTTCGGCCGGCGCGGCGTCGTTAGCCCGCGAGAAGAATGTTAGCCCAGGGCGGTGAGAGTGTCAACGCCGCGCCAACGGCGGGAACCAGAGGCTAACTGAGCGTGACGGTGCGGCCGGTGGCGGCGGATTGGGCGACGGCATCGAGGACGGCCAGGGTGTCGGCGGCGTCCCAGGCCGGGCTGGGCGTGATCAAATCGCGGGCCAGGCGCTGTTGCCAGCCGTCGATGCAGGCGGCGTACTGGTTGACGGGGCGGAGCTCCTGTACGTCAGTCCCGCTGGCCGTGTGAAGGGTGAGGCGCGCGCCGGGGTTGACGCGGAAGGGGCAGTCGGCGGTGATGCGGCCGACGGGCCCGGCCAGTTGGAGGAACTGTTCGCCGCGGCAGTCTAGGGCGCAGTCAAAGACGGCGGTAATCTGGTTATCGAGTTCGAGGACGGCGGCGGTAGCCAGGTCAACGCCGGCGGCGCGGCGGCGCGAGCTGGCGGAGACGGAACGGACCGCGGTTTGAGCGAGGCGCCGTATGAGGCTGACGCAATAGCAGCCCAGGTCCAGGAGGGCGCCGCCGCCCAGGGCGGGGTCGAAGCGGAAATCGCCCGGGCGCTCGAGGGCGATGGTGAAGCCGACCCGGATGAGCCGCAGGGGACCGATGCGTCCTTCGCTGAGCCAGCGGGCGATGAGGTCGTACTGGGGGTGGTAGGGATAGACGAAACCTTCCCCGAGAAGGCGGCCGGCCTGATCGGCGGCCTGCGCCAGCCCGCGGGCGGCCGCGGCGCTGGTGGCCAGCGGTTTATCGCAGAGGACGTGTTTACCGGCGGCGAGGGCGCGGAGGACCCAAGGGGCGTGCAGGGCGCTCGGCAGAACGATGAGAATGGCGTCCAGGTCGCCATCGGCCAGAAGATCGTCGTAGTCGCCGTAGGCGCGGGGAACGCCGAACTCGTCCGCCCAGGACCGGGCCTTGGCCATATCGCGGCTGGCGAGGGCGTCCAGGCGGGCGCCGCCGGTGGCGCGCAGGGCGCCGATCCAATGGTTGCGGGCCACGCGGGCGCAACCTAGGATGCCCCAACGGAACGGCTTTGGGGTGGCTTCAGCCATTAGCGGCCGATGTATAGACGAGGCGGCGGCCGAGTGTCAAGCCTCGGCCGGCGCCGCGCCGCCAAGGCACTCGATGGGTATGGGGGGTTGCCGCGCGGCCGCCGCCGGGCAAAACCGCGCCAAGAAAAACGTTCAGGCGCCCGCCGCGGGCGAGCAGGCGTTGTAGATAACCCCGCCCAGCCGCACGTAGAGGTCGAGGACGGCCGCGGCTTCCTGACGCAGGAGGTCCTGGGTAACGCCGATGCCGCGGGCGGCGAGCACGCCGGGCCAATCGCGCGGCTTGGCGCCCTCGTCGAAGCCGATGCGCCGGGCGTCTTCCTCGCGGGCGCCGCAGACCAGGCTGCGAATGCCGGACCAGGGCACGGCCCCCAAGCACATGGCGCAGGGCTCGACGCTGCTGACGAGCTGGCAGGCCGGCAGGTGCGCGGCCGAAAGATCGTGGCTGCCCAGAAGCTGCTGCGCCGCCGCCAGCGCCATGATCTCGGCATGGGCGACCGAGCAACGCGCCGCCAGGACGCCATTGACGCCGGGGGCGATCAGTCGGCCGGTGTCGCGCTCGAAGACCATCGCCGCAAACGGACCGCCCGTCCGGCGCTGCACGTTGAGCCGGGCCAACTCGATCACCAGGCGCATGCGGTCCGCCGGATCAGGCAAAACGGCCGGCTGACCTGCCCACCAGGCCTCGAGCCAGTCAGGCAGGTCCAAAACTATGGACGCGATGAGCATGAGGCCGACCTTTCGTCAATGAGACAACCGCCCTCACCGGGCAGGTGTGTTGCTGCACGGGCGCCGCGCGGTGCGATTATACCAGATGCCATCGGTCACGACAATCGCCGGCCTGGATGGTTGACCCGCGGGGCGGCGGGTGGTAAACACGCAGCCTGGCAGGTGTTTGGACCGTTTACCCTGATCGTGGAGAGCAAGTCCGATGAACGGGATTGGCCGGCAGTTTCAGCAGGAGACGAAGTACGTCCGCGGGGCGTTGCCGGGCGGCAAGGTGAACTGGCGGCATCAGCCCAGCCGGCGCCGGCAGCGCCCGGAACGGCGGTTCATTGAACTGCCTCGGCCCCAGACCCCCCCCAAGGCGACCTTGGCGGAGGTGTTGGGGCGACGGCGCAGCATGCGGGAATTTTCCGAGGCGCCCCTGACTTTGGCCGAGCTGTCCTTCCTGTTGTGGGCCAGCGGCGGGATCGCGGACGAGGACGATCATTACGAATTCCGGACGGCGCCGTCGGCGGGGGCGCTCTATCCGGTCGAGACCTACCTGGCCGTCCATCGCGTCAACGGGCTCGCGGCAGGAATCTATCACTATGGGGTGAAGGGGCATGTGCTCGAGGCCCTGCGGGCGGGGGACGTGCGCGCGGCGACCGCGGCCGCCGCGCTGGACCAGCAGACCGCCGCGCAAGCGGCGGCGGTCTGGCTGTGGACCGCCGTCTTCGCCCGCTGCGCGTGGAAGTACGGCCAGCGGGCCTACCGCTACGTCTATCTCGATGCTGGGCATATCGCTCAGAACCTGGCCCTGGCGGCCACCAGCTTGGGATTGGGCAGTTGCCAGATCGGCGCACTGTACGACGACGAGGCCAACACGCTGGTGGCCGTGGATGGAACCGAGGAAAGTGTGCTCTATATGAGCGCCGTGGGACGACCGCGGTGAAGAGGCGCCGCTCTTGCGGCTCGATCGGCGTCCTCGCGCCGCCGACGAACCGCGCCAAGGTTGTCAGCAGCGGCGGATGACGCCGAGAACGACGCCCTGGATGGCCAGATGATCGGTGAGGATGGGGGCATACGCGGGGTTGGCGGCCTGCAACCGGGCCCGGGGGCCGTCCGGGTAGAACTTCTTGAGGGTGGTCTCGCCGTTTTCCAGAATGGCGACCACGATCTGGCCGGGCTGGGCGTGCCGGGTTTGCCGGACGAGGACATAGTCGCCGTCGCGGATGTGTTCGTCGATCATGCTCTCGCCGCGGACGCGAAGGGCAAAGACGCGTTTGTCCGCCCGGAACAGACAGGCCAGATCAAGCTCCTCGGGGGTTTCGAAGGTTTCCACGGGTCCGCCGGCGGCGATGACCCCGGCCAGAGGAAACCTCGCTGCTGGCAGGTTAGCCAGGGAGGCGCCGAGGTGGGCTGTCGGATGAGCGGCGGGCGCCGTCCGCCCCGCCGACGGAGACGCCGCGCCCCAACCCATCTCGTCCAGAAACCGGCGCGCAGCCGGGCTAAGCGTCAAAGAGCGTGCCCGGTTGGCTTGCCGCTCCAGCAACCCTTTTTGCACGAGGGCCTCCACGTGCTCGAACACGGTTACCTTGCTGCAGTGCCGCCGGCTGGCGATCTCCTGCAACGTCGGGGAACAGCCATGTCTGACACGATAGTCGGCCAGGAAACGGAGGGTTTGCAGTTGCCTGGGGGTAAGCGTCGGCTCCAACGAGACAGGGCGGTTTTTCCGCGCGTTCATGCGGTGCTCTCCATTCGCAGAGGGTGCGGCAGCGGGCAAACGTCGAGGCCGCCAGTTCGCCAGGCAAGCGGAGCGAGCCGGCGTTGGGCAGCCCAGTCGGCGGCACAAGCCTTGCAGCCGGACTACTGACGTGGCCGGCCAGTCGCGCCACCCACGCGGCCAGCGATTGAACTACGTTGACCCAGGAAACCGCTGGCAAAGGCCCGCCCCGGCCGGCCGCCAGGGGCGCGGGCCAGACCCGCAGATAGCCTGGGCCGGGTCCGAGGATCAGCACGGGCAGGTCGTTGGTGAGTGAACCACTCATGCGTCGAGCTCCCACGGCGACCGTTATCAGATGGCCGAGGGTCCGCCGAAGCCTGGGTCCGTTCGGCTTTTGTTCGGCCAAAAAGCGTATCGGCCGCCGAGGGCGCAGACCATGAATCTTTCTGCACCGGCCGGAACGCGCCCGGTCAATTGCGGGGGCGGGGGCGCGGTGGGCGGGAGGACGCCCGGTCGTTGGAGGAGCGAGCCAAGGACGCCTCGGAGGACCCGGGGTCGTCGCTCAGCCGGCCAAAGACCATTCGGCCGGCGGAAGTCTGCAGGGCGCTCGTTACGGTGATGGCAACCTCGCGGCCGAGAAGCTCGCGGGCGGCCTCCACGACCACCATCGTGCCGTCCTCCAGGTACCCGACGCCCTGACCGGGCTGATCGCCCGGTTTGACGATCCGCACTTTGATCTCCTCCCCCGGCAGCATGGTCGGCTTGAGCGCGTTGGCCAGGTCGTTGATGTTCAGCACCGGCACCCCGCGGAGACTGGCGACCTTGTTGAGGTTGTAGTCGTTGGTCGCGATCCGACCCTGACGGCTCTTGGCAAAGGCGACCAGCTTTTGATCCACCGGTTCCGCCTCTTGCTGATCGGATAGGTACGCGTCCTCCAGCGACAGGTCCAGGTCCTTGTTGCTCTGCATCTTGTTCAGCACGTCGAGACCGCGCCGGCCGCGCCCGCGCCGCAGGCGGTCCGACGAATCGGCGATATTTTGCAGCTCCTGCAGGATGAACCGCGGCACCACCAGCGGGCAGTCCAGGATCCCCGTCGCGGCGATGTCGGCGATCCGGCCGTCGATGATGACCGAGGTGTCCAGGATCAGGGGGGCGCCCCCTTTCATTTGCTTGGCGAACTCGACGTAGGGAATGATGAACCGGAAGTCGTCCTTCGTCCGCATGATGAAGACGACCGCCAGATAACAGCACATGACGTAGATGATGAGCTGGATGCCGTCCTTCGACTGGTAGAGGGCCGAGTCCGACCGGACGTCGTGCATGCGATACAGGAACTCGATGATGTAGTTGAACCCCAGGCCGATGACGGACCCCACCAACAGGCCGAAGAAAATGCCCGCCAGCGCCGACAGGCTGCGCCGCCGCACCAGCAGATCGAAGGTCAGGCCCAAGCCAATCACGCTCAGGCAGCCCACGACGACGGTGGCGGCCGATTGTCCGGTGACGGCGTCCGCAATCCCGCCGAGGAAGACGATGATGACGATCATCGTGGCGAAGAGCGCCCGAATGACCCAGATAACCATGTGTGTCTCCTGGAAATAATTCTCTTGCGCGTGTTCGGCAGGCAGGGGTCGCGGCCGCGTCGCGGACCGCGGACCGACGCCGTCAGGACGCGATACGAATCCTCCACAGCACGGCCAAGGCCCAGACAACCTCGGCGGCGCTACAGGTCCGGGTGTCGTACGTCTCGTTGGCGGCGATGAGATAAACCTCATCCCCGCCCCGGCGAATAATCTTGCAGGTAACCCCGATCTGACCCTGCAACTGCACCACGGCGGTCTCGCCCTCGCCCGCCGGCCGCGACGGGCTCAGCACCACCAGGTCCCCGTCGTCGATCCGCGGCGCCATACTGTCGCCGTCCACGCGCAGGGCGAAGGCATCCGGGAAGCGGGCGTGAATGGCGGCACAATCGATGAACTCACAAACGCCTTCGTCGGAGATCTCGCTCAGTTGTACGAGGCTGACGGTTTCGTCCCGCAGCCCGTTCAGGCTCGCCAGCGTGGCGTCGGTCGAGATGCGCTCGGGCCGCACCTGCCGATACCGTCGCCGCCGGTGGCGCTCGATCAACTGAGCCAGGTCGGCGCACGCCGGCAGGTCAGCCTCGTCGTTGGGCCAGAAATGCACCACGCCTGCGGCGGTCCTTCCCAGCACGGGCAGCCAATGCGACCGCGGCCTAGCCAAGGGGGCGGCCGCCGACCCCTGCCGCGCGCCATCCGATTCCAAGCCCACCTTGCTTTCCAGCAAGTCAATGAAGGCCTCCAGGGCGCCCAGCGCCTTGGGGTCCCGGCCAAGGGTGGCGGCGATGCGATCCACAAGCTGCTGTGGAACAGCGGCGGTGCCTCCCCCAGCCGTGGTGCGTACTGCGGCGGTGGCGGACTGGCCCGAAACGAGCCAGTTAAGGTCGGTTCCCGTGAGCACGCAGGCCCGCCAAAGCACCTCCACGGGGGGCAGCCTGTCTTTCTCATAGTAGTTGTAGGTCGAGGAGCTGATGCCTAAGGCCTTGGCAAATAAGGCTTTGCCTCTGGTTCCGGCGTATCGTTCCCGCAGAGAACGAAAACGCTGGATAATCGCTTTTTCGTCAAAGTTGGCAGACATAATTCCGCATCAGCGAATTTTTTAATGGAAAACATTCGCAAATACGATTATTTAGCTTTCGAAAGCAGGCCCATTTGCAGGGCGAGCTTCGTAATAGCGTAACCTTACGCATCCGGCTGTGCTTGGTCAAGCTGAATCCGCTTCGGCAGCGGAGGGTGGGGGCATTTTGCGCCGCCGGGAGGCGTGGAACGAGGCGCCGCCAGCCTGGCGCAAAGGGCAGGCGCGTGAGATCGGTCGGGGCAAGCGGATGTCGGGCCTGGACGTTGGGGCGGGCCCGACCGGGCGGATCGCGCGCGGCGAGAGCTGACGCGATCCGCCCACCGCGATTTAACGGCGGAGGCGCTGGCGAGGGCGCGCGAACAGCGGCCGCCGCGAGCAGCGCTGGTGTTAGGGGGTGAGCAGGTCGAACAGGCGGGCAGGATCGTCAAGGACGGCTGAGGCGCCGTGTTGGAGGAGTTCGTCATGGGTGCGAAAGCCCCAGGCGGCGCCCAAGGGGGTCATGCCGGCGGCGCGGGCGGTTTGCATGTCCACACCGCTGTCGCCGACGTAGGCGATTTGGACGGGCGGCAAGCGCAGCTCGGCGGCGATCTCGAGGGCGCCGGCGGGGTCGGGTTTGAGCGGGCGGTCAGGACGCTGGCCGAGGACCACGGCAAATGCCCCCGGCTCAAAGAGCCGGGTAATCAAGGCTTGCGTGAGGGAGTCGGGCTTGTTGGAGAAAACGGCGGCGCGGAGGCCGCGGGCCCGCAGGGCAGAGAGCGTCTCGGGGATGCCGGGGTAGGGGCGAGAATGGTCGCAGAGGTGCGCGGCGTAATGGCCGATCTGCAGGCGGAGGGCGTCGTCGAGCAGGTCTTGACGGTCCGGGGGCAGGGCGCGGGAGACCATGGTGCGGCTGCCGTCGCCGACCAGCAGGCGAAAGGCCTTCAGCGGATGCGTGGGCAGCGAAAGCCGGCGCAGGACGTGGTTGACGCTGTCGGCAATGTCGCGGAGGGTGTCCACGAGGGTGCCGTCGAGGTCGAAGATAACGGCGGCGTAACGCATAGCAGTCTGACCGCACCGGCGGGACATCAAGGCCGCACGCGGCCGCGCGGTCCCGGTTCGCGCGGGGCGATGCATGATAGCATTGCGACGCGGAACCTGCCAGGAAGACGCGGGGGAAGAAGAAAGTTCGCAAATGCGAACGATGAAGGGGCTTTGGGTAGTTCAAGGAGTGGGGATTCGCCACCGAGGTCGGGGGGGGTGATTGGTGGGCGGCCCAAGATTTTTGTTTTTTGAGCGATTTTTGGGAATTTTTTGCATTTTTTTGGCGTTTTTTGGCTGAAAGTGGGCGCGTTTTGGCGAAAAGTGCGCGTGTTTTGGGGCAAATCGAGGTGATTTTGGCGCGTTTTGAGCGGTGTTTGAGGGGGGCGGCGCTGCGCGAGAGCAGGAGAACAGGAGAGCAGTAGAAAGAGGAAGAATAGCAGATCTGCAATTTGAGATTTGAGAGAAAGAAGTGCATCGGGCGCGAGGATGAAGAGAAGATGGATTCCCGCTTTCGCGGGAATGACAGGGGGGGCGGGGC
>Ga0315295_10000342_pt1 | contig 39538 bp, 41 predicted proteins | sample YL17G14_0_MG_FD_204453 | JGI IMG/M metagenome (GOLD analysis project Ga0315295, IMG submission 204453) | Sediment microbial communities from Yellowstone Lake, YNP, Wyoming, USA - YL17G14_0 | ecosystem: Environmental > Aquatic > Freshwater > Lake > Sediment | place: USA: Wyoming | collected...
GTGCCATACACGAACTTGCCGTCGGCAAAGGAACCGCCGCGGTTGACGGTGTCGCAGCAAGCGCGCGGAATGGCGGTCTCGTCACGATCGGTCATCTTCACGTAGTTCCAAACGACCTTCGGATTGTCAGGATCGGTAAGATCCAGGGCCTGCACCTCGTTGCAGGTGACCATCGCCGCGCAGCCGCTGACCATGTACAGCATGGTCTTGCCGCCGACATCCTTGATCACGAGGGGCTGACCTTCATGACCGCGGAGGTTGTTCTGCGATTGCAGCCAAACGATCTGCAGCTTGCTGACGGTCTTGGTGTTGATGTCAGCCAGCGCGCTATGGCGCGTGAGCTGAAAATCACGACCGGGGGCCGGCCACTGGTCCGGATCGGCCATTCTCGCTAGCTGCTCCGCATCGGAGCCAGCAATAGCTTGACCGGAAAGCCCCATCATCAAAGCGATGAGCCCGCCGGTTACAAGACTACACTTTAGGTAGTTCATTTCCTTCTCCTCTCCCTAGCTTACTCAGTTCACCGAAATCCGAAATCAAAGCTGAGTTGTTTTGGTCGTGTGTTCTCTTGCCCTTAGCAACGAATTGCTGAGGGCCACCGAAGCCCTTGCGAGTTTGCCAAATGTCAGTGTGATGGAAGGTTGCCCTAAAGCGCCGAAGCAACTTAACGCGCCTCGCGCCCGCATCATTGGCGGGTTATCTGATGAACAAATCACGCTAGTGACACCTCACGAGGAACCGCAGCCTATCGTAGAGCGTGCCGCAAGGGTTAACAAAAACCCCTTGCAAAGTGACGGTTCGCTCCTTGCCAAGCTGCCTGCACATAATTGCCAAATGTCTCCGCTTTGCAAGTGAAAATTTCTCATGGCAACGAAATGTGCCAAGCCGCTGTGACGTATCGACTCTCTGACACTGCAACCTTGCACAAGTAACGATCAGAATTGTTGCACCGCATCTGTCGCGGACAGCGGCTCGACACAACGTTTCGTGTGTCGGGCACCCCTTCGACCCAAAGGCTCGTGGGTGCACGGGCGCGCCGGCGGCGACCGGCGAGCCGTGCTGGTCTCGCCGCCACCCGCGTCTCGGCGTGCCGGTAGGCTGGGCTACCCGCTGTTGTCCTCCCGCGCCACATCGAGCGCCTCGGCCAGCGTATTGAACCCGTTGGTGATGACGGCAATGAACCGGGAATTTCTCCCGGTTAGGACTGCTCATTCCCTCCCGTCGCAGGGGTCCCCGGCCCCGTCAGGTCGCGCGCTTGCCGAAAGCCAGCACGCCCATCACCGGCACGATGAAGCCGATCAGAAGCGCAGCGCCGGCAAGCGCCGGCAGATTCGCGTAGGAGCCGCGATCGACGTCGAAGATCCAGTTCAGGTATTTGGTCTGCAATTGCCCCGCCACCAGCGCGACATTCATGAGCGAGGCCATCAGCGCGAACCAGGTGGCGCGCTGGCCAGCCGGCGCGTTGAGCGCGACCAGGGTCAGGGCTGGGATCATGCTCAGCTCGACGAAGGGAGAGGCGGCAGTGGTGTCGACCAGCGCGATGGTGCGGGCGCCGAAGCCGAACATCTCTTTCGTCCACTCGTCCCATCGAAGCGCGAGCGCCAAGGTCGGCAGCGACAGGATGGTGCCGAGGATGGTCAGCCAGAGCAGCACTTTGGGGATCGGCTGGCGCGTGATGACGTCGGAGAACAGCCAAGCGCCGGCAAGGCTCAAGCCCGCCCCGATTTGCGCGAGCGTGCCGTAGAAGGCCTCGTCGAAGCCGAGCACATCGATGGTGAACCAGCGGTACCCCTCGCCGACCCCCGGGGTCGCGCGATAGAGAAAGATCACCATCGCCGCGAAGAAAATCTTCCGCCGATGTTGCTCGTCCACGTCCTGCGCAACGCGGGCAAGCATCAGTCCGATGATGGTGAGCGAAATCGCGAAAATGAGCTCCTGGCCGAAGGGCACGCCGCCCAGGCTGATGGCCAGCACTGCGACACCGAACAAGAGTCCGCCGCCAAGGATGCGCCAATCGATGGGCCTTGGCGTGGTGCCGTCGAGGCGGACGAGAGACGCGCCGGTAATCGAGATGGCCGGCACGATCAGACCGAGCAGGAACACGGTCTGGTAGCTGAAGATCTGGGCAAGCCATCCAGACAGGCCCGCCACGGAAAGGATGCCGGACCAGAGCGCGAGCCGTCCCAGCACCTGCACGAGACCGAGCTCCCGCTCGACCTCGTGAAGCGGCCGCGGCGCACCGTCGGGGCGCGTCCGCTCCACCACCTCGGTGGTCATGGCGTCGGCGACGACATCCTGCAACACGATGCCGATGACGATGAAGAGCTGAGCCGCGACGTAGAGCGCATTGGGATCGGCGAAGGCGATCCAGCCGCCGGCGGTGCCGGCAAGCGTGATCAGGCCCGCCGCCACGAGAGCTGCCCCGATGAAGACATAGCCCCGGCGCTGAGAGCCCAAGATCGGCACGGAATCCACGAGCTGGCCGAAGACCATCTTGATGGTCCAGGGGAGCGTGAGCCAGACGGCTATTGCCGCGAGATCGGAAGGCGTCAGGGTGAGCGCCTGCTTGATCCAGAAGGTCTCGGCGATGGTGACGAGCCCGAGCGCGCCGTAAGCGTAATAGATCATGAGCAGCGGCAAATAGCGCAGCCGCATGGCGCGGATCGGCGTGACGAGGGCCGTCTTGAGCTTATCCCTCACATAGCGCCAGCGGTCGGCGGCGGAGGATTGATCTTGCGACGCGGCCGTCATGCTCTGCTAGAGGTAATGTTCGTCAATTGCATCGGGTTGATTTCCCTCAAGGCCAGGGCCGACCTATTCTGTTCGAGTATGTCATCGGGTTGAGAGGATCAGGCCTTAGCCTTGCGGAGGACGTTTATGAGTTTAAGCCATGTTCGCTTGGAGCTTGCGCGGGATCACGACTTTCCGGAAGGGAGCCGCGCTCGAGGCTATGAGTTTATCGCCCCGCTTGGCTCGGATGGCCGAATCGAAGCGACCGAGTGGAAGTCTAACCGCGACCGCTGCCGCGTGCGCCGCTTCTGGAACGGCGATCCCGATGAGATCGGGCACCTCATCCGCAAACCCGGCGGGAGTTGGGCGTTTCATTACGATTTGCTCGGCGACCCTGAGGATGAAGAGACAGGATATCGTTTCGGCGACCATAAGTTTCTCGCCGGAGACTACGTCTCAATCAAGGAGCATGATGACGTCTTGCGCACCTTCAAGGTGGTGGCGGTCCAGCCGGTGCCGTGAGGCGGCCATCGCAGAGTTCGGACGTCGCGAGCTTGCATGACCATCCGGAATCTTGAGCACGCGCTCTGCCCGCGTTCGGTCGCGGTGATCGGGGTGAGCGACGAGGCAGGCTCGGTCGGCCAAAAGCTCACGGAGAACCTCTTCGCCGGCGGTGTCACGGCGAGCGGCTTCGCCGGACCCATCTATCTCGTCAATCCGAAGCACAGGCTGATCGGCGGCCGGGAGTGCTTCGCCAGCATCGACGAGTTGCCGGAGACGCCCGAGCTTGCCGTGATCGCAACGCCGCCCAATACCATCCCCGCTTTGATCGGAGCTTTGGGAGAAAAGGGCACCCGCGCCGCTCTCGTCATCACGGCCGGTCTCGGGCCGGAGCTCCGGCAGGCCATGCTGAACGCGGCGCAGCCCACCTGCCTCCGTATCATCGGCCCGAACTCCTTGGGGCTCTGGGTGCCCGGCATTGGCCTCAGCGCCAATTTCGGGATGGCGCGGCCAGCACCCGGCAAGCTCGCCTTTCTATCCCAATCGGGAGCGCTGGTGGGCGGGGTGCTCGATTGGGCCGCCTCGCACGGCGTCGGTTTCTCCACCGTGGTGTCGATGGGGGACATGGCCGATGTGGATGTCGGCGACCTGCTCGATTACCTCGCTGCCGATATCGCGACCGATGCCATCCTGCTTTATCTCGAGACGATCCCCTCCGCCCGCAAGTTCATGTCGGCAAGCCGGGTGGCCGCACGCGCCAAGCCGGTCATGGTGATCAAGTCCGGGCGCAGCAAGGATTCGGCGCGCGCCGCGGCGACGCATACGGGGGCGTTGGCGGGGAGCGATGCGGCGGTAGCCTCCGCCTTCCGCCGCGCAGGTCTCGTGCGCGTCGACGACCTCGAGGAATTGTTCATTGCGGCCGAGACCCTGACCAACCTGAAGCCGATCTCAGGCAACGAACTCTTGATCGTCACCAATGGAGGGGGCGCGGGCGTCCTTGCCGTCGACGATTTGATCCAATCGGGAGGGTCGCTCGCCAAGCTCTCGCCGGACCTGATCGCGCAGCTCGACGCGATCCTGCCCAAGACCTGGTCACGCGCCAACCCAATCGACATCATCGGGGACGCGACCCCTGCCCGCTACGCCGCGGCCATGGATGCCGTGCTCGGCAGCGCGCAGGCGAGCGCCATTCTCGTAATGAACTGCCCGACGGCGCTCGCTTCCTCCAGCGATGCCGCGCAAGCGGTGATCGACACCGTCGCGACGCATCAGGGCCAAGGCCGCATGCCGCCCATTCTCACCAATTGGCTCGGGGACAAGTCCGCGGCCGGGGCCCGGGCCAAGTTCCAGGCGGCGGGTATTCCCACCTATGAGTCGCCCAGGGACGCGATCAAGGGCTTTGGCTTTCTCTGGCAATACACCAAGGCGCAAGAGGTCCTGATGCGGACGCCGCCGCGCGAGGCCGATCTCTCCGAGATCGACAGCGAGGCAGCGCTGCAGGTGATGCGGGCGGCGGGACGGAACGGACGCGCCTTGCTGACCGAACCCGAGGCGAAGGCGGTGCTGACCGCCTACGGCATCCCCACGGTGCCGACGCGCGTGGCGGCCTCGCTGCAAGAGGTGGAGGAGATCGCGCGCGACTTGCTCAAGCGCGCGCCGTCGCTGGCGATCAAGGTGCTGTCCGAGGACATCTCCCATAAATCCGATGTGGGCGGCGTGCGTCTCGGGCTGCGCTCGGCGGCCGACGCCAGGGCTGCGGCAGAGGCGATCGGCGAGCAGGTCGCGAAAAGCCGCCCCGATGCGCGGCTTGAGGGCTTCACCGTGCAGCCCATGATCGTGCGGCCGAACGCGCACGAACTGCTCTTGGGCGTCCTCGACGACCGCCTGTTCGGCCCAGTGATCCTGTTCGGCGCCGGCGGCACGGCCACGGAAATCGTTCAAGATACGGCTGTCGCCTTGCCGCCCTTGGATCTCGAGCTCGCGCGCGACCTCATGCAGCAGACGCGTATCTTCAAGCTGCTCAAGGGATATCGCGACCGGAGACCTGCGGATCTCGAGGCGATTGCCAACACGCTGGTGCGGCTGTCGCAGCTCGTCGTCGATCGTCCTGCCATCAGGGAACTCGACATCAACCCGCTGCTCGCCGACGAGACCGGGGTCATCGCGCTCGATGCCCGCATCCGCATCGAGCCACGGGAGCTGGGGGTCCCCGGCCCCAATCCGCGGCTCGCCATACGGCCCTATCCGAACCAGTGGGAGGCGTCTGTCGAAACCGCCGAGGGGATGGCCGTCGTGATCAGGCCGGTCCGGCCCACGGACGAGCATCTCTATCATGCCTTTCTCGATAAGCTTTCCCCGGACGACGTGCGCTTCCGCTTACTAAGCCCAAGAAAGGAGTTCTCCCACAAGTTCATCGCCCGCTTCACGCAGGTCGACTATGCGCGCGCCATGGCCTTCGTGGCCTTGAGCCAAGACCAAAAGGAGCTGTTGGGCGTCGCGCGGCTCGCAGCAGACCCGGACTACAGGAGCGCCGAATACGCCATCGTCGTGCGGAGCGATCTGAAGGGCCGCGGCATCGGCTGGACGCTGATGCAACAGCTCATCCGCTATGCCGAAAGCGAGGGGTTGCGCGACCTCAATGGCGACGTGCTCGCCGACAACGAGCGCATGCTCAAGATGTGCCGGGAGCTCGGCTTCGGCATTGCCGCCAATCCCGAAGACCCGGGCTTGAGCAAGGTCCGGATGAAATTTCCGCTCGCCGCGAAGGCAAAGGCAGAAGCAGTTTCAGCCTAGCACGAATCGTGGGGCGGCAGTGCGCCGACGCCGTCGAGATCCATCCCGGCGCCGAGATGAGGGAGCACTGGGGCGGTCCTGGCATTCTCGACGGCCGCGTGCGCCGGATCGAGGACCAGCGGGTGAATGTGCTGATCGATGTAACCTCGCCGCAGCAGGCCTGGGCGGGCCTTGGCGACACCTATCAGGTCGATGCGCGCATCACGGCGTTCACCCAGGACGACGCCATGCCTTAGCTGGTGCGTTTGTTCTGCCTGTTCTTGATGAGCTCGTCGACCACGGCGGGTTCGGCGAGAGTCGACGTATCTCCGAGATTTGAGAAATCGTCTTCTGCGATCTTGCGCAAGATGCGGCGCATGATCTTGCCCGAGCGCGTTTTCGGCAGCCCTGGAGTGACCTGGATGAAGTCGGGCGAGGCGATCGGCCCGATTTTCTTCCTCACCTGCGCCACGAGTTCCGTCTTGAGTTCGTCGGAAGCTGTCTCGCCCGATTTCAGTGTGACGTAGCAGTATAAGCCCTGGCCTTTGATCTCATGCGGATAGCCGACAACGGCGGCCTCGACGACCTTCGGATGAGATTCCAGAGCGCTTTCAACCTCCGCCGTACCCAAGCGGTGTCCGGACACCTTGATAACATCGTCGGCACGGCCTGTAATCCAATAGTCTCCGTCTTCGTCGCGCCGGCAACCATCGCCGGTGAAGAACTTGTCCTTGTAGGCCGTGAAGTACGTCTGCACGAATCTCTCGTGATCGCGGAATACCGTGGGCGACTGGCCGGGCCAGCTGTCGAGGATGACAAGTTTGCCCTCCGCCGCGCCTTCGAGCACCGTACCTTTCTCATCGACGAGAGCGAGGCGAACGCCGAAAAAGGGCCGCATCGCCGAGCCGGGTTTCAGCGGGGTGGCGCCAGGCAGTGGGGTGATCAGAATGCCTCCGGTTTCCGTCTGCCACCAAGTGTCGACGATCGGGCAGCGGCCCTCTCCGACCACGTGGTAATACCACTCCCAGGCTTCCGGGTTTATCGGCTCGCCGACGGTGCCCAGGAGCCTAAGCGATGAGCGATCGGTGTGCTTCACATATTCGTCGCCCGCACCCATCAACGCGCGGATGGCGGTCGGTGCGGTGTAAAATGTGTTGACGCTCCATTTGTCGACGACGTTCCAGAAGCGCGAAGGCGTCGGATAGTTCGGCACACCTTCGAACATCAACGTCGTGGCGCCATTGGCGAGCGGACCGTAGACGAGGTAAGTGTGGCCTGTCACCCAACCGACATCCGCCGTGCACCAATGGATGTCGCCGTCGTGGTAATCGAAGACGTACTGGTGCGTGATCGCCGCGAAGACGAGGTAGCCGCCTGTGGTGTGCAGCACGCCTTTCGGCTTGCCCGTCGAGCCGGAGGTATAGAGAATGAAGAGTGGGTCTTCTGCGTTCATCTCGACCGGCGGGCAATCGGCCGAGACCTTCGCGATCTCCTCGTGCAGCCAGACATCGCGGCCAGGTGACCATGGCACGGGCCTGCCGGTGCGGCGTACAACGAGCACCTTCTCGCCGCCCTTGCCGGTTTTCTTCAAAGCCTCGTCGGTGTTCTTCTTCAACGACACCGTCTTGCCGCCGCGCAGCCCCTCGTCCGCGGTGATGATGAAACGGCTATCTGCGTCGTCGATTCGACCCGCAAGACTGTCCGGCGAGAAACCGCCGAACACGACGGAATGGATGGCGCCGATGCGCGCGCAAGCCAGCATCGCGTAGGCCGCTTCGGGAATCATCGGGAGGTAGATCGTAACGCGGTCGCCTTTCTTGACGCCTTGGGCCTTCAAGACGTTGGCGAACTTGCAGACGCGTTCGTGGAGCTGCCAATAGGTGATCTTTTCGTCTTGGGTTGAATCTTCGCCTTCCCAGATGATGGCGACTTTGTCGCCGCGCGATTCCAGATGGCGATCGATGCAGTTCTGAGCGACGTTGAGCGTGCCATCCTCGAACCACTTGATGAAGATGTTGCCGGGCTCAAAGGAGGTGTTCTTGACCTTGGTGAACGGCTTAATCCAGTCGAGCCGCCGGCCCATCTCGCCCCAAAAGCCGTCAGGATTAGCAATGGAGCGCTCATAGAGTTGTTGGTACTTTCGGCTGTCGATCCAGGCGCGGTTCGCCCATTCCGCCGGTATTGGATAGACCTTGTCCGACATCCGCTTTTCTCCCGGGAGTAGTCTTCTTCGGGCGCATTTTGATGACGCTACTACGCAGATCGAACCGCGCCTCGGCCGAACACGCAACATGCGACGATGGTTGAGCGCGGCGATAGTGGAGGCTTCACGAACGATTTTCTTGATAGAAAGATCGCATTGCCCAGATCGTCGCAGCATTGACCCTGATCAACGATACGCCGCCATGTGAACACAAAACGCATCGCGCTTTAGCCCGTGGCGCCGGATGAATCAGCCAGCGCGCCAGTTGCTGCGTGCTCGGACTGAGCCGGACGTAAAGAGCATCCATCACCTTGTTTGGTAATCCGATCCGTGCTGTCGACACCATTCTCTAGACAAGTGGGAACTTGCCCGCCGCAATGAGAAGCACGAGCCCCAGCAGGCGCTGCACCGTCTCGATTCTCGCCCAATATTTATCGTAGAGGATGGCGGTACCCAATGGCGGCCAGGGCAATGACCAGGGCTTGCGGAAGGTTCGGCTGACATTGCCGCCAGCCGCAAAGGCAGAAGCAGCTTCGGCCTAGCCAATTGCCCAGCGGTAGTGATCCCTCGCGGGGGGCGCCGAATACAGTGCAAGGCGGAGCTTTTTCAGTGTCACGGCGACGGGAGGAGATGCCCCGGGAGCTCGTGGTCGGGGACCTTGGTGAGGTCCTTGTTCAGCTCCCTGACGACCGCCTTGGCGGTCGGCTTGCTCAAGCAGTCTCGGAACTCGCCGAGCACGCGGGGCGGCGCCACGATGACGAGCTCATCGAATTGCCCTTGACCATGCAAGGCGGCGAGCTCGGCCGCGACGGTGCGTACGAAATCCTCCTTGGCGGCCTCGTGCAGATCGCGCCGAGGCTCCACCGCAGAACGCGACATCGTCATGCTCTCCTTGACGCGCGTCGGATGATCGAGCCCGAGCTCGTGGGCGGCCTTGTGCAGCTCCGTAGAGACGAAGCTGGACACCGTCCGGAAGACGCCTGCCTCGTCGCACTCGACGAAACGCGCCCGCCCGCCATCGGCGATGACGTACCACAGTTTTGCTTTCTTCATGACTTTGCTCCGGTTACTGCCGAGCACCATCACGCAAACTGAGAATGTAGGCGCTGAGGTCGGCAAGCTCGCTCTTGGTGAGGGGAATTTGCGGCATCGGATGCTTGGGCAGAATGATGTGCGCCGTGATGGCGCCGGCCGTCTGTCCTTCCCTGTTGCCAATCTCGTGAAAGCTCGGCACGTCGGCATTGACATGTTGCTGCTGAGTGCTGCCGACGAGATGGCAATTGGTGCACAGACTCTCGGCCAGTGCCTTGCCCTGCACGGCGTCCGGCTGACCCGGCAACGGCGCTCCGATGGCGAGGCCCGCCGGCAGCAATAGCGGGAGGACAAGTAGGATGCGTCCGAGGATTGCGATGTTTGCTTGCGTCATGTGGGCCTTTGCCGATCGAGCTGCTTCCGGTCCGAAGTTAGCCAGGATGCCCTATGGCGTATAGCGTAGGCCCCGCGCAAGCCCTTCACATGACCTGCGGGGCGCTGCCCGCCGTCTCAAGTGCTCATCGAGGCAAGCCGCTCGGGATCGAGCAAATGCACCCGCCGTGCGCCTTCAAGCTTGATCGCGCCCAACTCTTTCAGCTCTGCGAACATGCGCGAAACCGTCTCCAGCGTGAGGCCGAGATAGTCCGCGATATCGTGCCGCGCCATGGCCAACTCCAGGACAGGACCCGCATTGGTACGCTCCGCCATCTCGATCAGGAACGCCGCCACGCGCTCAAGCGCGTTCTTCCGCCCGAGCAGGAGGAGATGGTCCTGGGTGTGCCGGAGCCCGATCATCGTCAGATTGAGGAGATCGCGGACAAGGCTCATCGAATGCGCACCCGCCGCCAGCAGGCTCTGCCATTTGTAAGCGACGACTTTGACGGCCACGACTGCCTCCGCCGAAGCGTGGTGCACATCGTCGACTTCGAAACCGAACATGTCGCCCGCGGTATGGAACGCGCTGATTTGACGGCGCCCGTCGGGAAGCAGCTTGCTGATCCTGATCACGCCAGAAACGACCTTGTAGACGTGACCCGCAGGCTCGCCTTCGGCGTAGATTTCCGTGTTGCGGGCGAAGCTCGTGGGGATGCCGACGGGGCCTAGGCCCGTTGTCTCATCGGTGAGCGTGCCGCGGAGCGGAAGGGCAAAGCCCGGCTTGCGGGGTAGGCGGGAAGCTTGGGCGACTGGCGTCAGCATCATGGATCCTCCCGGGAGAGTCGATATATCTGACGTCCTGCCTATGCCGATTGTCTGGCTTCGGAAATTGGGGCCACCACCCTACGGGAAACTACGTAGGCGGGCCGGGGGTCCTACGACCCCGATTTTTCACGGGATTTCAGATGACGTCGGCCGCCCCTTCGGGCCACAACAGCCAGTCGCGCGCGGTTTCCACCTCGCCGGAGGGAAAATACGAGACCTCGCAGTCGATAAAGGGCTCCGCAACGGCGGACCAGAGCGAGAGAAACGAAGCGTCCGAGACGATAGCGCAGCGGCTGAAGTCATTCAGATGCCGGAGGCTGAATTTCAGGTCGTGCCAGAACGCCTTCACGTCCATGCCTTCGAAGTCATGGATGATCTCGAGCACGCGAACGCGGCCATGCCGCGCGATGAAGGCTTCGAGCTTCTGCGCCGTCTTGTCGAACTCCTCGGTGGAGACCCGTGCCGAAATTTCGATCTCGACTGCGGCGAGGTTGTCCATTTCCTTGTAAGACAGCATCCGCGCTCCGCCACTTGCCGCCAGGATGGGGCGCCTAGTCTTTGCCCAACGCACCGTCCGCCTCAAGCACCTTTCTTATGGTCTCGAACAGGACACCGCCAAGCAGCGGCTTTTCGACGATAGAGGTAACCCCCGCCGCCTTGGCATGCTCCAACAGACGCTGAGTCCTTTGGTTGACCATCAGCACGGTCGGCACACCGAGCCGGCCCAGGGCCTCCCCGTTGCCTCTCCCAATCAATGTCGCGAACACGTCCTGATCGAGTAGGAGGCAGGCGTGGGGCTCGACGCTCTTCGCCGGGTTGAATGGCAGCTCGCAGAGCTTCGCGGCATAGCCCTCGAGCTCCAATGAGAAACGCAAGGAATCGGCCAAAACCGCGTCTCTGACCGCGATGAGGACCGTACCAGTCTCTGCCACCTATCTTATCCTCGCTCTCGCGCCACCGTCCACAGGCCAGCGCTATCCCGCAACCGGAAGTAGGGTATGGCCGTCTGACGCAGGCGGCTTTGAGCTACATCAAAGCGGGGGCGGCGATTGGGCGATTGGGTGAGGCTCGGAGGTCCCGGCGGGCCGATCAATCGGGCGGCCGGACAGCCAGGGTCATGCGGATGAGCTCGGACAGGTTTTTCGCCTGCATTTTGGTCATCACCTTGGCGCGGTAGACCTCGACGGTGCGGGGGCTGATGCCGAGATCATAAGCGATCGTCTTGTTCGCGTTCCCCGCTACGAGCCCGTCAAGCACCTGACGCTCGCGCTCCGACAAGGAAGCAATCCTGGCCGCGAGTGCCCCTCCGTCTTCGGACCGCCGCCCGCACTTCTTGGCACTCTCCTCGGCGGCGCGCACTGCCCTCAAGATCGCCTCCTCGGCAAAGGGCTTCTCGATGAAATCGATAGCTCCGGATTTCATCGCCTCCACGGCCAAGGGGATGTCGCCATGGCCCGTGATCACAATGACGGGCAAGTTGATCGATTTGGCCTTGAGGCGGTGCAGCAGCTCGATGCCGGTCAGGTCGGGCATGCGCACATCGGTGATCAGGCAGCCCGCTTGGAGCGATGCAAGGGAGTCGAGAAACGACGTCGCCGAATCGTACACGCGGACCGGGATGCCGGCGGTGCTCAAGAGAAAAGCAAGTGATTGGCGCACCGCGTCGTCATCGTCGACAATATGGACCACGAAACTATCAAGCATCGCTCACACTCGCTTCGCACTCGGGCTCCAGGGTGAAGCGGAACATCGTCCCGCCTGCGGGATTGGATTCCGCCCACATCTCTCCGCCATGGGCTTCAATGATGCGTTTGGAGATGGACAAGCCGACGCCCATCCCGGCGGGTTTGGTGGTGACGAAGGGCTGAAACAGGCGCGGCACGATCTCCTCGGCGAGACCGCACCCGGTGTCGGTCACGCTGACCTCGACCCGACCGTCGGCCGACCGTGCCGTCACGACCTCAAGCTCCTTTCGCTCGGAGCCCTGCATGGCCTCGATGGCGTTGCGGATCAGATTCAACAGCACCTGCTGAATTTGGATCTTCTCCACAAGCACCTGACCGGCGCGCGTGTCGAAGCGGAAAATTGTCTTAACGCCCTGCTCCTTGGCGCCCACCAGCGCAAGCGCGCTCGCCTCCTCGACCAGCTTGTTGATGTTCTCGGGCCGCTTCTCCATTTCGCCGCGCGCCACGAACTCGCGGAGCTGGCGGATGATCTGCCCGGCGCGCAGCGTCTGCTTCGTGGTCTCCGCCAGGGCGTCGTGGATTTTCTGCGCGCTCGGATGCTCGATGCCTTCAAGCAGGCGCCCGCAGCCTTGCAGGTAATTGGCGATCGCCGAGAGCGGCTGGTTGATCTCATGGGCAAGCGTCGAAGCCATCTCGCCCATGGCGGTCAACCGGGACAGGCGGGCCAATTCGGACTGCAGCTCTTCCAACTGTCGCTCGGTCGCCTGACGCTCGGTCAGGTCGCGGATGAAGCCGGTGAAGAAGCGGCGGTCGCCCGAACGCACCTCGCCGACCTCGAGCTTCGTGGGGAAGGTCGAGCCGTCCTTGCGCTGGCCGGTGACGACGCGATCGATGCCGATGATGCGCTTCTCGCCGGTGGTGAGGTAGCGGGTGATATAGCCGTCATGCTCTTCCCGGAACGGCGTGGGCATGAGCATGCTCACATTCTGCCCAACCATCGCCGGCTCCCGATGCCCGAACAGACGTTCGGCGGCGGCGTTGAACGACTGGATGATGCCCCGCTCGTCGATCACGATGGTGGCGTCTGGCACGGTGTCGAGCACCGACCGCAAATGGGCTTCTCGGGCCCGGAGATCGCGTTCGGTCTCCTGATCGTGGATGCGGGTGCGGCAAAGCTGCTCGCCAAACGAGGCGATCACGGCGCCGACGCTCGCGAAAATCGTAGCCTCGACGATTTCCGGGGTGGTTAGTTCTCCGCCGAAGGTCGTGCCCACGATCAAGCCAAGGGCGGTTGCGAGCAGCCCCGGCCCTAATCCGCCAACGCCGGCGGCGAGCAGCACCGCCGGGATGAAGAGGAGGAAGGCAGCGTGGCCGTGCAACCACGGATCGAGGCCAATCCGGAGCAGCAGCAAGACGCCGACCGCCGCCGGCGCGAGCCAATAAGGGCCCGCGGCGGACGGTCGATCGAGGATTGCCTTCCTCAGTCGTTCAAACTGGCCGGCTTCGGGTAGAAAACTCAATGAGGATACCATTTATCCGATACGACTTCGCCCTTGTGGACGCGGTCCGCAACCTGGGCTACCCGGATGATTGAGGCAAGTCAAAGCGCCCGCCTGGGATGAGTGTCAATTGTCGAGGCTCACGCGCGCTGAACCTAACGCGGACCTCCAGAGGTTTTCCCATGGGCAGTATCGATCCAAATCGAGCCGGTCTTGTGCTTGGTGCCCTGCTCGGGAGCTGGCACTTGCTTTGGTCGCTCCTGGTTGCGCTCGGCGTGGCGCAACCCCTGATGGACTTTCTATTTTGGATTCATTTCATCAAGCCGATCTATGTCATCGAACCGTTCGCCATCGGCAGGGCAGCGATCCTGGTCCTCGTCACGGCCGGAATCGGTTACATTACCGGCTTCGTGTTTGGCAAATTATGGAACCGCATACACCGACCGCGCGTGATCGTTTAGGATTGAAGCGCGATTTCGCTCTAGCTTTTTGTCGAGCACGCTAAGCAAGGAGAATCACAGATGGCCCCGAAGGACGCCGAAATGCCCGCTGCGCAAGGGATTGGCGAGGATCTGCAGGAAATCTCAAAGCATATCGGGAGCCTTCGTCAGGATCTCGAAAGCCTTGCCGCCGACGTCGCGCATATTGGGCGCCATCAGCTCGGACAGATGCAGAGCACGGCCAATGTGGCCGTCGCCGAGGTTGCAGGCGCGGTCCGCCGCAACCCGCTTACCGCACTCGCCATCGCCGCGGGCGCGGGCTTCCTCTATGGGGTTTTGCGGCGCTGACCGGCGCCACCTTCACTATCGTCAGTGCGCCATCAAGACCGGCATCGTGGCGTTGCGGAGCACGTGCTCGGTGACGCCGCCAAAGGCCCATTCGCGCCAGCGCCAATGGCCGTAGGCCCCCATGACGAGCAGGCTACCCTCCTTGCTCGCGGCCTCCAGCAGCAGCGCCTCACCCACATCGTCCGCCTTGGGCACAATCTTCGAGGCGCCGACCTTAAGCCCCGCCTCGGTGAGGTAGTCGGCCATGGCGGTCATGGTCTGGTCGACATGATCGCCTTCATCGACGGTCACTAGGCAAATACGTTTGGCGGTGGCGAGGAAGGGCGCTGCCGCCGTCACCGCTCGGACTGCCTCCACGCCGTCTTTCCAGGCCACGACCAGAGTTTCCCCGAAATGGAGCGGCGCCCTCTCAGGCACCGCGAGCATTGGCCTGCCCGATTGGAACAGGGCGCCGTCCCGCACCGCTCCCCAAAACAATTCGTCCTGGGTGCCGATTGTCGGCACCACGCTGATATCGGCGACCCGCGAGCGGCTTGCCACCATCTGAGAGGTGGGACCCTCGAGGCTGACGAAATCGGCGCTCACCCGAGGGTGGGCCTGCAAGGCATGGTCGAACCATTTCCTCGCCTCGCTCTGTTCGAGGGAAACCTGCTCGCGGCCAATGTCGATCAGTTCCTGCGAGTAGAAAGGGCTAAGCTCGGTCGAATAGGCCATCCGCTGCCATGGCGCCGCGCAGAGATGCAGGGCTTCGAGCCGCACGCCGAACCGCTGCGCCAGGCCGAACGCGGTCTTCCGACAGGCCTCGGTGGTTCCCTGCTGATTGATGGGCAATAAGATCCTGACAAGCTTCATAGCAGCACCTTCCCGATTGCCATCGGCTGGACGTCCGGTCATTCGCGGCCCTTGAGGCTCAGGATATAGGCGACGACGTTACGCATGTCTTGGGGCGCGACAATAATGTTGGGCATCGTGGGATGCGAGGTTTGCAGCCAGACCGTGAGCGCCGTCGCCGTGATGCCACGCTGTTCGGCCACGACCTTGAAACGCGGCGCCTGCGGCAGGGGCGAGTCCTTGCTTGAGATACCGTGACACTTCGAGCAGTACTGTTTGGCGTAGACGAAACCTGCTTGGGAATTGCCCAACTCGTCAGCACTGGCGCCAGCAGCGGCCGCCAACGCGATGCTTGCCCCCACCACGCCCAACAACAGATGCTTCATGCGAGACCTCCTCGTTTCCTCGACGCTCTCCCGCGGTCCAGCGGCGGTCAAATGTCGACGCTATAAGAGCGCAAGACTAGCATGTCGGGTTTGACGCGGGTCAAACCTGGCGAAGGCACGAGTAACCCTAGCGTCAGATCACGCGATCGCCAGCACTGTCAAAGCCAGGCACTCGCAGAGCTGAGAGCTCGCGCCGAGCACATCCCCGGTCTGACCGCCGAGCCGGGTCAGGACCATGCGGCCGATGGCAATGGCGCCAAGACCCGCGCTCAAGACCACGAGCAGCGCAACGCCGAACGGAAGGAGCAGCCAGCACATGGCGAAGGTGAGGCCAAAAGCGGCTGCCGCGAGGCGCGCGCTCGGGCGCCCAACCGCGACCGACAGTCCGTCGCTTCGCGCATGCGGCAGCGCCGCCATGAGCAAGACAGCGCTCAAACGGCTCGCGGCGCCAGCGGCCATGAGTGCCGCTATTACCGCACCGGGCTCGGCGATGAGCGCGATGGCCGTGCTGCGAACAACGAGTGAGAGAACAAGGGCGATGACGCCATAGGTGCCGATCTGGTGATCGCGCATGATGGCGAGGCTCTGCTCCCGCGTGCGGCCGGCAAGGCCGTCAGCGAAATCCGCGAGGCCGTCCTCATGCAGCGCCCCTGTGACGAGGATCATCGCGGCGAGCGCCCAGAACGCGGCAAGTGCGGGCGGACAAGAGAACCCGTGGGCCAGCCAATAGACGGCGCCGCCAATCGCGCCGACCGCGGCGCCGACCAGCGGATACGCCCAGACCGCGTCGGAGCGCGCCCCAACCGCGGGGAGCAACAGGCGCGGCACGGGTAAGCGCGTCAGCAGCCCGAAGGCAACCGCGAGCTCGGCAAGCTTCTCCCCCACCATCTCATTCGCGTTCATCGATACCTGCCTCATCGAAGGTGGCCATGCCGAAATGGCAGGCGAGAGCGGCCTTTAGCACGGACACGGAGAGCGCGGCACCCGAGGCTTCGCCAAGCCGCATGTCGAGGTCGAGGATCGGCCGCATATTCAGCTCGGCGCAGAGCCCGCGATGGCCAGCCTCCGCCGAGCAATGCGCAATATGGGCATGATCCAGGCCGCCTTGGCGCAACAGCGCAAGCGGCGCAGCGGCGGCCGTGGCGATGAAGCCGTCAAGCACCACGGGGATCGAGTGCCGCCTTGCCGCAAGAGCGGCTCCAAGAATCGCGGCGAGCTCGCGGCCGCCAAGCGCCATGGCTGCTTGAAGCGGATCGGACAGGCGCGGCCGGTGGCGCTCAAGCCCCGCATCGATCGCCTCGCGCTTCCGCGCCAAGCCAGCATCGTCAAGGCCGGTGCCGCGCCCCGCCCAGCGCGTCCCGTCACCACCAAGCAGCGCTGCCGCCAACGCCGATGCCGCAGTGGTGTTGCCAATCCCCATCTCGCCGAGGCAGACGAGGTCGGCATTGGGCGACACCGCAGCGAAGCCGGTCGCCACCGCCTCGATGAAATCGGCCTCGGTCATGGCTTCAGTTTGCGTGAAATCCGCGGTGGGTGTGTCGAGCTTCAGCGGGATCACCCGGAGCGAGGCGCCGACGATCTTGCAAATCTGGTTGATGGCGGCGCCGCCGCGCTCGAAATTCGCCACCATCTGGGCCGTCACCGATGTTGGGTAGGCGGAGACCCCACGCGCCGCCACGCCATGATTGCCGGCGAAGACGAGCACCTCGACGGTATCGAGGCGCGGCGCCTCCCGCCCCTGCCAACGTCCAAGCCAGGCGGTAAGCTCCTCGAGCCGCCCGAGGCTCCCTTGCGGCTTGGTCAGGCGCGACTGCCGATGGGCGATCGCCGCCGCTGCCGCCTCGTCGCCTTCGGGCAAACTTTCAAGCGATGCGCGCAAATCCGCGAGACTGGCGATGCTGCTCATGCAAGCGTCGCCAATTTCGCATGCGAGCGTTCGGCGAGCTCGTGCGCGCAGGCGATGGCGTGAAAGAACGTGCCGGTGACACGGCCTCGCCGTCCACCGCTTGGCCCGAGCGCCTTGCCCTCGCCATCGAAGAGCTCGGCAAGCGGGGTATCGGAGCCCGGCTCCGTCACCGAGGCATAGTGGAACTCATGACCGCGCAAACTCGCGCCATTTTGCCCGAACGGACAATCCTGCAGCAGCTTCGCCGTCCTATAACCGAGATGAAGACGGCGCTCGGCGAAGCTCGTCACATGGCCGAGCAGGCCGGTCATGGCGTGACGCACGCCGCCGGCATCCACGATCCCTTCGCCAAGCACCATGTAGCCGCCGCACTCCCCATGCACGGCCCTCGTCGCAGCGAAGCGCGCGAGCCCCGCTTTGAACCGTTCGGCGTTGGCGAGGCTTCCGGCATGCAGCTCCGGATAGCCCCCGGGCAGCCAGCAGGCATCGCAGGTTTGCGGCGGCGGCTCATCGGCGAGCGGCGAGAAGGGCACGATCTCCGCCCCCGCACGCCGCCACCCGCTCAAGAGATGCGGATAGATGAAGGCGAAGGCGGCATCCTTAGCGAGCGCGACGCGTTGGCCCGGCGGGGGCAAGGCGGCGATGGGGTGTGGCTCCGCTTCAAGGGGGCAAGCCAGCGCCTGGATGAGGTCAAGATCGCAATGGCGCTCGGCGAGATCGGCCAGGCGATCGAGCCGCTCTGCCAAATCATCGTGCTCCAGCGCCTGCACCAGCCCGAGGTGGCGCTCGGGCAGATGCACGGCCTCGTCGCGGGGAATGGCGCCAGCGACAGGGATGCCGAGCGTGGCGATGGCCCGCTCGATCATGGCGTGATGGCGGTCACTGCCGACGCGGTTCAACACCACGCCGGCAAGCTGCACGCGCGGATCGAAGCTCGCAAAGCCGTGCACCATCGCCGCCGCCGATTGCGCCTGCCCCGCCACATCGAGCACCAGCAGAACCGGAAGTTGAAAGCGGATCGCCAGCTCGGCGGCGGCGCCCTCCCCCATGGCGGCACCGCCTGCGCCGTCGAACAGCCCCATGGCGGATTCGACGATCAGGAGATCGGCGCCCGCTGCCGCCTCATGCACGATGCTCTCGAGCAACGCCGCGCCCATTGCCCAGCTGTCGAGATTGAGGCATGGCGCGCACGTTGCGGCGTGATGGAAGGCCGGGTCGATATAGTCGGGGCCGCATTTGGCGGCGCGCACGGACAAGCCTCGGCGCCGCAAGGCGGCCAGAAGGGCGAGCGTCACCGTGGTCTTGCCGGCACCGGAGCGCGGCGCCGCGACGAGAATTGCCTTCGTCTTCACCATCATCTCACGCCACCATTTCCGACACGCGGCCGGCAAGTGCGAGAAGCTTCGCCCTGACGCGGACGATGGCGCCAATGGCGATGATGGCCGGCGCCTCGAATTCAAGCTCGCGCGTCTCGGCGACGACGCGGTGCAATTCTGAGATCAGGATGCGCTCTTCGGGCTGAGTGGCCGCGGCGATCACGGCCACGGGCAGATGCGGATCGAGTCCCGCCTCCATAAGGGCGGTGGCGATATGGTCGAGATTGCGCAACCCCATATAGAGGACGATGGGCTGGCGGGTGCGTGCGAGCGCGCCCCAGTCGATCGCGTCCTCGCCGTCGCCGCAATGGCCAGTGACGAGGATCAGGGCCTGATTCACCCCGCGCAAGGTTGCGGGGATCGAGGCGACGGTGAGCGCCGCAAGCCCCGAGGTGATGCCGGGAATGATGCGGAACGGGATGCCGGCGGCAGCAAGGGCCAGCGCCTCCTCGCCGCCGCGGCCGAACACGCAAGGATCGCCGCCTTTCAGGCGCAGCACCCGATGCTTGGCCCGCGCGAGCGCGATCAGCCGGTCGGTGATATTGGCCTGGGACGGCGACGGCTTGCCGCCACGCTTACCGGCAAATTCGAAACTGGCGCTCGCGTGGGCGAGCGCCAGCACCCGCGGATCGACAAGGGCGTCATGCACGATGACATCGGCCTGGCCGAGGCCGGCCAGCGCCTGAAGAGTGAGCAGGCCCGGATCGCCGGGGCCGGCGCCGGCAAGCCACACATGGCCGGGCTCAAGCACCGGCAGTCGCGCCATCGCGGTCTTAAGCGCGTCCGTCATGGCTGCGATGCCTCGCGGTGACAGGCGGGCGCCAAACGTCTATTGCCTGTGCCATGGACGAGGCACGCCCACTTCGCCGCGGCTGGACCACCGGCGCCTGTGCGACGGCTGCGAGCAAGGCCGCCTTCACCGCCCTCATCACCGGGGAATTTCCAGATCCCGTCGAGATCACGCTTCCCGGAGGCCAAAGCGTCGCCTTCGCCCTTGCCGTCAATCGTCGAGAGGCCGGCTCCGCCACCGCCGGCGTAATCAAGGATGCCGGGGACGATCCAGACGTGACCCATGGCGCTCTCGTGCTCGCCACGGTGCGCGAGGCCGCGGCTGGAAGCGGCGTCAGCTTCAAGGCGGGTCCGGGGGTGGGCACCGTGACGCTGCCCGGACTTCCCGTGTCGCCGGGCGAGCCTGCCATCAATCCCGTGCCGCGCAAGATGATGCGCGAGGTGATCGCCGAGGTCGCGAGCGCGCTGGGCCGGGTTGGCGACGTCGAGATCGAGGTCTCTATCGCCTGCGGCGAAGAAATGGCGGCGAAGACGCTCAATGCGCGGCTTGGCATTCTTGGCGGGCTGTCGATCCTCGGCACCACCGGCGTGGTCATTCCCTATTCCTGCGCGGCGTGGATCGCATCGATCCATCGCGGCGTCGACGTGGCCCGAGCCATCGGGCTCGACCATGTGGCGGCGGCGACGGGGCGCACATCGGAAGAAGCCGTCAAGGCGCTCTACGATCTCCCGGAAGCGGCGCTGCTCGATATGGGCGATTTCGTCGGCGGCACCTTGAAATATCTGCGTAAGCATCCGGTCCCACGCATCACCATCGCCGGGGGCGCGGCCAAGATGACGAAGCTCGCGCAAGGCCTGCTCGATCTGCATTCCGCGCGCGGACGCGTCGAGCTTGGCGCGCTTGCCGAACTCGCGCGGGCGGCGGGGGGCTCCGAAGAGCTCGCCACACGCATTGTCGGGTGCAACACCACGGCCGAGGCCTTCGGTCTCGCCACCGAGAGCAACGTCGCTCTCGGCGACGCCGTGGCGCGCGGCGCCTGGGCCGTCGCCGCCGAGGTGCTGGCCGGAACGGACATCACACTCGACATCGCGATCTTCGACCGCGAGGGGCAGCTGGTCGGAAAATCTCTGCCGCAGGCAGTTCATGCCGCGCCTCCCAAACGGTAGCGGCGCCGGTAGTCCGCATCGTACAGAGCGCTGTCGCGGAAATCTTCCGCCCTGAGCACCGGACCAACCAGGATCAAGGCGGTGCGCTCCGGCGGATCCTTGGCGACCTCATTCAACAGCGTGCCGAGGGTGGCGCGGATGATGCGCTCGTCGGGCCAGCTCGCACGGACGACGACGGCAGCAGGGCAATCGGCGCCATAGAAGGGCACGAGCTCCTCGACCACGCGAGCGAGCGCCTGGATGGAGAGGTGCAGCACGAGCGTCGCGCCAGTCGCGGCGAAGTTGGCAAGCGTTTCGCGCGGCGGCATGGCGGAGGCCCGACCGCTGGTCCGCGTCAGCACGAGGGACTGCGCCACCTCGGGCAGCGTCAGCTCGCGCTTGAGTGAAGCTGCCGCCGCGGCAAAGGCCGGAACGCCGGGCGTCAGCGTATAAGGAATGTGCAGCGCGTCGAGGCGGCGAAGCTGCTCGCCGACGGCGCTCCACACCGAGAGATCGCCGGAATGCAGCCGCGCCACGTCCTGGCCCGCGGCGTGGGCGGCCTCGAACTCGGCGACAATCTCGTCGAGGCTCATCGGCGCGGTATCGACGATGTGGGCGCCTTCGGGGCAAAGCGCGAGAATGTCCTTGTTCACCAACGAGCCCGCATAGAGACAGACCGGGCAACGCGCGATGAGACCCGCCCCGCGCAGCGTGATGAGGTCCGCCGCGCCAGGGCCCGCGCCGATGAAATGCACACTCATGGCGCAACCCTCCTCGCCAGCGCGCAAGTGGCGCTCGGACCCTTGATGCGCGGCAGCAGCAGCGTGGACCCCTCGCCCGCCGCGGCAAGCGCCGCCGATTCGGCGATAGAAGTCAGCCCCGTGGCCTTCAACGCCGCTGCGGACACTGTGACCGAGCGCGGCTCCGCGGCTCTGAGCGCGCCATCGCTGATGAGCAGAAGCGGCAGGCCGAGGGCCTTGGCCGCTTCGCGCGGGCCAGCCGCCTCGGCCTTGAAGGCAGGCGCGGCAAGCGCTGAAAGCGCGGAGCGGGGTTGCGCGGCCTGCTCAAGAGCCAACTCGACCAGACGGACGATCTCTCCCGCGTCGCAATCTTTGCGGCAGCCGAGGCCGGCGACGATCATGGCTTTACCACGCTCCATTGAGTCACGGTCATGGCGGGGCGGAAGGCCTCTCTGCCACCGACCGTATCGAGGCGCTCGATGGAGAGCCGGGTCAGCGTGCCGCCGTGTTCGGCTTGCGCGGCCAGCAACGCACGCTCGGTGTCGAGCGTGATGGCGTTGGCGACGAGGCGCCCGCCGGGCTTCAGCGCGCCCCAGCCCTTGTCGATCACTTCGACCCGCCCTCCCCCGCCGATGAAGATCGCGTCCGGCTGAGGCAGCGCATCGAGCGCCGCGGGGGCCTCGCCGGTCACCACTTCGAGCCGCGGCACGCCGAGCTCGACGGCATTGCCGGCGGCGCGGGCCGCGCGGGCCGGCTCCCGCTCGATGCCAATGGCTTGGGTTGAGGGATGGCGCAGCAGCCATTCGATGGCGATGGAGCCCGAGCCGCAGCCGACATCCCAAAGTAGCTCGCCTGCGCGCGGCGCAAGCGAGGAGAGCGTGACGGCCCTGATCTCGCGCTTGGTGATCTGACCGTCATGCTCGAACATTTCGTCGAGAAGGCCTGCGCTGAGCGGAATGACCTTGGCGCCGGGACTCGCCTCGACCTCAATGGCGACGAGGTTCAGCGCCTCGACGTCATTGAGCCCGAAGCGGTCCGCGGTCGTGGCCCGAATCCGCTCGCGCGGACCGCCCAAGGCTTCGAGCACATGCAGAACGGACTGCTCAAAGCCGCGAGCGGCGAGATAGCGCGCGATCGCCGCTGGCGTCGTCGCGTCGGCGGAGAGCGCGAGCACGCGACGCTTCGGCTGCAACACGGGCGCCAGCGTATGAATAGACCTGCCGCACAGCGAGATCGTCGCCACATCCTCGATCGCCCAGCCGAGCCGCGCGCAAGCCAAGGATAGCGAGGATGGCGCCGGCACGCAGATCGTCTCCTCGGGCGGGACATGGGCCGACAGCAGCGCGCCGACGCCGAAACAATAAGGATCGCCGGAGGCCAGCACCGTGACCGCCTCGCCGCGATAAGCGAGGATGGTCGGCAGCGACTCCGCGATCGGGCTCGGCCACGGCATGCATTCGCCGCGCGGCAGACCGTCGGCGAGCACGAGGTGGCGGCGGCCGCCGATCACGAGCTTCGCATTGGCGATCAGCGCTCGGGCCGCCGGGCTAAGGCCCTCGACACCGTCCTCGCCGAGCCCCACGATGGCAAGCCAACGGCCTGGCTGATGGCGGTGTAACACATCGGTCATGGCGCAACCTTCGAGCTTAGATGGCGCAAACAAGGCTTCTCATTCTCGGCGGCAGCAGCGAGGGCGCAATGCTTGCGCGCACGCTCGCCTCCGACCAACGTTTCGAATCGACGCTGTCGCTCGCCGGGCGCACCCAGCACCCCGCCGAAAGCCCGATACGCGTACGGAGCGGCGGGTTCGGCGGCGTGGAAGGCTTGGCGCGCTACGTTACCGAGACCCGTATCGATATCCTGGTGGACGCCACCCATCCATACGCTGCGAAGATGAAGCGGAACGCCGTCGAGGCGGCGGCTCTCGCCGGCATCAAGCTGCTCGCCATCCGCCGGCCTCCCTGGGCGCCCGAGTCCGGCGACACTTGGATCCTGGTCGCGGATCTGGACGCCGCCGCCGCGGCGCTTGGCGATCAGCCGAAGCGCGTCTTGCTGACCACCGGCCGGAAGGAGCTCGCACCGTTCAAGGCGGCAGCTCAACATTTCTATCTGCTGCGCAGCGTCGAAGCTCCGGAGCCGGATGCCTTGCCGCCCCGCGTCAAGGTTATCAGCGCGCGCGGGCCCTTCGCCTATGCCGACGAGTGCAAGGTCCTGAATGCCCACGCCATCGAGGTGCTGGTCACCAAGAATTCCGGCGGCACGGCGACCGCGGCCAAGCTCGCCGCCGCCCGCGCGCTCAATCTTCCCGTAGTGATGGTTGAGCGCCCCGAAATGCCCGACGCACCGAGCGTCGAGACCATCGCGGAGGCGCTTGCCTGGCTCGAGCGCGCTCATGGTTCGACCAGCTCGGCGTGACGGGGGGTGTAGACGAAAGGCCCTCTCGATCCTTGGATCAACCTCGTCGCACTCGATCCCACAATGACGAGCGTGCGCATATCGGCGCGAGCTGGATCGGCCTCCGCAATCGTCGTTATCTCAATGCTTTCATCGGCTTGCGTGACTGCGCGGGCAAAAATCACCGGCGTGGCGCCGGCACGATGCCGCGCGATGAGGCCTAAGGCTTCGCCAAGTTGCCAGGGGCGCGCCTTCGAGGCGGGGTTGTAGAGCACAATAATAAAGTCGCCCGCCGCCGCAGCCTCCAGGCGCTTCAGCACCAGCTCCCAGGGCTTCAGATTGTCGGAGAGCGAGATGACGCAGAAATCATGGCCGAGCGGGGCGCCGATTCGGGCGGCCGCGGCGAGCATGGCCGAAACGCCAGGCACCACGGTGATATCAATGTCCTTCCAGGCGGCGTTGCCCGTCTCGATCGCCTCGAACACGGCACTTGCCATGGCGAACATCCCTGGATCGCCCGAGGAGACGACCGCGACGGACTTGCCTTGCGCAGCAAGCTCAAGCGCCTGGCGGGCGCGGGCAAGCTCCTCGCGATTGTCGGAAGCGTGGCGGCGCTGACCCATGCCCTCCGGCACACGGGCGAGATAAGGCGCATAGCCGACGACATCGGTCGCGGCGCGAAGCGTCTCGGCGGCGAGCGGCGTCATCAGCTCCGGCGCGCCGGGGCCAAGGCCGACAATGGCGAGGCACCCCGTCATAGCCGCCTCGTCAAACCCGGCACGAGCACGACGCCAAAATAGGCCGCCTCGTCGTCGGGCTTGTCGGCGAGCCGCACAATGCGCTCCTCGGGCATGGTGCCGCGCTCGACATAGATGGCGCGATCGAGCATCCCCGCGCGGGCAAGCGCCTGCCTGATCTTGGGGAGGTTGCGGCCAACCTTCATGATCACCACCGCCTCGCAGACGGCGAGCCGCTCGACGAGACTGTCCACATCCATCGTGCCGGACAGCACAGCCAGCATCTCATCGCCGCAGGTCATGGGCGTGGCCGCCCTCGTCCAGCATCCGCTCATGGCGGTGATGCCGGGGATCACCTCACAAATATGGCTCTCGACCAGCCGCTCATGCAGATGCGCATAGGAGCCGTAGAAGAAGGGATCGCCGGCGCAGAGCACGGCCACGTCCTGACCGCTGTCCAATTTCTCGGCGAGCAGCGCGGCGCTCGCATCGTAGAAGGCCGCCAAGGCTTGGCGATAGCGGGAGTCGGTCTCGGCGATCTCGGTGGTGAAGGGATAGTCGAGGCGAATGAGCTCGGCTTGCGGGTTCAGGTGAATGTCGGCGATGCGGCGCGCATTGCCGGGGTTCCCCTTCTTGGCGAAGAAGGCGATGACCGGCGCCGATTTCAGAATGCGCGCGGCCTTCAGCGACATCAGCTCGGGATCGCCCGGGCCGACGCCCACGCCATAGAGCGTGCCCTGCGATGTCATCACTCGGCCTCGCTGGCAAGTGCGTTGACGGCGGCGGCGGCCATGGCGCTGCCGCCTTTGCGGCCCTTCACGATCAGGAAGGGCAAGGAGCCCTGGCTCTGGAGAGCCTGCTTGGCTTCGGCCGCGCCGACAAAGCCAACCGGCATCCCGATCACCGCGGCCGGTTTCGGCGCGCCTGCATCGATAAGCTCCAAGAGCCGGAACAGCGCAGTCGGCGCATTGCCGATGGCGACCAGCGCGCCGTCCAGCCGGTCGAGCCAGAGGTCGAGCGCCGCCGCTGAGCGCGTTGTGCCTAGACGCGCGGCGCGCTCAGCGATGCCCGGGGCATCGAGCGTGCAGATCACCTCATTGCCGGCGGGGAGCCTGGCGCGGGTGATGCCGTTTGCCACCATCTTGGAATCGCAGAAGACCGGCTTGCCGGCGAGCAGCGCGCATCGCGCCGTGGACACGAAGCCGCGCGCGAAGACGAGGTCGCGGGAGATCTCGACCATGCCACAGGCATGGATGACGCGCACGGCGACGCGCGCCTCGTCCTTGTCGAAGCGGGCAAGGTCCGCCTCGGCGCGGATGATGGCGAAGGACCGGCGGTAGATCTCGGCCCCGTCGCGGGCATAGTCGTACTCTGCGCTCATGCTTGCTGTTCTTTCGCGGATTGGAGCAGGGCGACGGCCTGTTCGATGCTGAGACCGGTCCAAGCCGGTTTGTCCCCGGCGCTGCCATTGCGAACAAGATCATAGCGGCCGTCGCGTCCCACAAAAGTGAAGGCGGCGGGTCCGCGATGGGCGCAAGATTTGGTGCAAGCGGAAACGTGGATGGTCTGATCGCGCGTTGCCGCGATGGTGGCGGCAAGGCGGCTCGCGTGGCCACGCGCATCGACGCTTGCGCTTTGGCAGGAGGGCGCGCCGACGCAGGCAAAGATGTGGAGACGCGGGTCGGCGCTATCGGCGATGAGGCCGAGCGTCTGGACCTCCTCCGCAAAGTCCTCGACATTTGCGCTGCCAATGCCGGGAAGCAGCAGAGCGCGCCATGGCGTGGTTCTCAGGCTGCCGTCGCCGTAGCGCGCGGAAAGATCGGCAAGGTTGAACAAGGCTTCCGCCTCGATACGGCCGAAGGACAGCCCGACGCCAAACTCGCCTGTTGCCTCGCCGGGATAGGGAACGAAGCCGATCAGCGACGGCGCTCCGAATGGAGGCACCGAATGCAAAGAGACAGATGTCAGCCCTGCGGCGTTGAAAATCGCCTCTTCGCCTACGGCCATGATCAGCGCACGCGTGCGGCGCGGCGGCTCGCGTCGTTCCCCTGACTCGTGAAGGAAGGCGAGAGCCAAGGCCTTGACCGTTTCGGCGAGCACCGATGGAGCGCAGCGTGCGGCGAGCGTCCCGCCGTCAAGCTGCACCGCAAGCTGGCCCCCATTGGCGCGGACCATGATGTCAGCGGTAATGCCGGCGAGCGGCAACACCCCGCCGGCGTCGACCAGAAAACCGAATTTGGGCGGCAGCGCCTGTAGCGCTGGCTCGCCGGCAAGCATGGCCTCGATCTCGATGGCGGCCGCATGCGAGTCGAACGCAGCCGATGGATCGTCGGGTCCGAGCGGGCTCGCCATGACGTTGCGGATCACCTCAACGGAGGGGCGAGCGCTGGCCAGCCCATCACCGATGATGATCTCTGCGAATAGCTCGGCCGAGCGCGGCGTCAGGCCCCTGATCTGGAAATTGGCGCGGGCCGTCAGGTCGATATGGCCATTGCCATGGCGGCTTGCGGCTTCCGCAATGATGCGCGCCGATGCGGCGCTCACTTTCGCCGCGGTTGGCTTGACCCGTGCGAGCCAGCCATCGCCCGACTGCATTGGCGACAGCAGCGTCGGGCACCAGCCCTTAATTGTGGGCGCCGCGGTCATGATGCGTCCTCATGCATCGCGGCGACGCTGTTGCGGCGGGGGCGCCAGAGATCGCGGCGGATCGCCTCGTCGAAGCGGGCGGCCATGGCCTCGCGGGCGGAGGGGTTCTCCTTCCGCAAGAAACCATCGACACGCTCATTGCCGAGCGTGGCGTCGAACAGCACATCGAATTGCGGGTCGAGACGAGCCGGCAGCGTGGCGGCGAAGGCGAACAGACCCTCGACACTCCGCGTCACCTCGGCGGCGCCGCGATAGCCGTGGCGCATCATGCCTTCGATCCAGGCGGGGTTCGCTGCCCGGCCACGCACGATGCGGGCAATCTCCTCGACCAGGGTGCGCACCCGGGGCGCCTCGGGGCGCGAGATGTCGGTGTGATAAAGCGCCGGCGTGCTGCCAAGCCGGTCGGCGGCGGCGGCAAAGCCGCCCTCAGAGGCCGCGTAGTCGAGGCTATCGAGGAGATCGATCTCGGCGTGATCCTGCTGATGGAGGAAGGCATCGGCGCTCCTAACCCGCGCGGCGAAACCCTCGGCATGCGCCACGCCATCGATCCCTTTGCCATAGGCCGTGGCGGACGCGGCGAGATAATCGAGCCCGAGATCGCCGCGGGCAGCCCAAGCGCCACGCTCCACGCGCTCGGTGACGCCGGCCCCGTAGCCGCCGGGGGCAGCGCCATAGATGCGCGCGGTCGCTTTGCGCCAAGCCTCGCCTTTCAATTCTTTGACGGCGGCCGCAAGCGGATTCCGCTCCGCCGGCTCGTCGCGGGAGGCAATAGCGCGGACCGCCTCGTCGAACAGTGCGATCTGCGTCTCGAAAGCGTCACGGAACAGGCCCGATATGCGCAAGGTGACATCCACGCGCGGATGCTCGAGCTCGGCTACGGCCAAAATCTCGATGCCGGTGACGCGGGCGGAGCCCTGGTTCCATACGGGACGCGCGCCCATCAACAAGAGCGCCAGCGCCAAATCCTCGCCGCCGGTGCGCATGGTGGCGCTGCCCCAAACATCCATCACCAGCGCGCGCGGCCAGTCCCCGTGATCCTGCAAATGGCGGCGGAGCAGCTCTTGCGCCGCCTTCTCGGCGAGCACGACCGCGGAGCGCGTCGGCACGGCGCGCGGATCGATGGCATAGAGATTGCGACCCGTGGGCAGCACGTCGGCGCGGCCCCTGGTCGGCGCGCCGGAGGGGCCCGGGGCCACGAATTTGCCGTCGAGCGCGGCGATCAACGCGTCGCGCTCGCATTTGGCCGCGCCGTCGAAGCGGGCGGCAAGCGTCTCGGCGTGAATGCCAGGGTTGGACTGCGCCAGCGCCGCCAGGAATTCATGGCGTCGCTCGGCGTCCGGCGCCCGGCCGAAGACATGCAAGCCATCGCGGATCTGCAAATCCTTCACGTCGCAGAGATAGGCGTCGAGGCGGGCAAGCTGATCGTCCTCGGTCAGCGTGCGGTCTACGCCACTCTCGGCGAGCAGTCCCGCGGCGGCGGCGCGATCGAGGATCTCCTGGCGCAGAAGCGCGGTGCGGCGGCGATCGAGCCCGTCGGCCGCGGCAAATTCATCGATCAGGCGCTCGAGCTCCAAACCGTCATTGCCGTGGCCGGCAGGCTTCAACGGCGGCGTCAGATGGCCGATGGTCACGGCGCCGAGCCTGCGTTTCGCGGCAGCGGCCTCGCCGGGATTGTTGACGATGAAGGGATAGGCCACGGGCAGACCGCCAAGCAGCGCCGAGGGCAGGCAGGAGCGCGACAAGGCCATCGCCTTCCCGGGCAGCCATTCCAGCGTGCCATGGGTGCCGAGATGGATCAGGGCATGAATGCCTACCGTCTCGCGCAGCCAGAGATAGAAGGCCACATAAGCGTGGCGCGGCGGCAGGTCCGGATCGTGATAGCTCGCCTTGCGGTCGAGCGTATTGCCACGGTCCGGCTGGATCGCGGCGATGAGCTTGCCTTGATGCGCAAAGCGCAAGGTGAAATGACCGTCGCGAATGGCGGGGTCTTCCTCGGGTGCGCCCCAGGCAGCCATGATCCTGGCCGAGGCGTCTGGGTCAAGGGTGCCAACCAGACGCCGGTAGTCGCCGGCGGACAGAAATGGAGCAGGGTCTGCCTCGCAAAGCTCCACGACGAGCCCTTCATTCGCTGGCAACGTCTCGCCGACGTCGAAGCCCTCGCGCTTGAGAAGCTGCAAGATTTCCACGGTGCTGGCGATGGCGTCGAGGCCGACGGCGTGCGCCGCCTGCCCGCCCGCACCCGGATAGTCCGACAGCACGAGTGCGAGCTTGCGATGGACGCGCGGCGTGGTGGCGAGCCTCGCCCACCGCCAAGCGCTTCGCGCAGCGGCGGCAATACCGTCTTCCGCCGGCTGGTGTGCGACGCGGGCGAACTCAAGGCCAGCGACCTGGCTCTGCTCGGATTTGAAGGATATCGCCGTGGTGAGAAGGCGCCCGTCGAGCTCGGGCAGCACCACCTGCATGGCGAGATCTGATTGCGACAGTCCCCGCGACGAGCCTTGCCAGGCGTCCCGACCGGAACCCGCAAGCACGAGCTGGAGGATGGGCGCACCGGCGGCTTCCAGCGGCGACGGCGCATCATCGAGACGGGCGGAGAAGGCCGTGGCGTTGAGGATAATCTCTGGGCGCCACTCGCGTAATCGCTCCGCGACGAAGGCCGCGGTGTCGCCATCCTTCAAGCTGCCGACATAGAGCGCGCGGACATTGAGGCCTTCTCGCTCGAGCGCGCGCGCCAGGGCCTCGATCGGCGCGAGATCGGCGGCGAGCAGATAAGCGCGATAAAACACGATGACCGCGAGCGGCCGGCCCGGCAACTCAGTCACGCCGAGTTCATGGGCACCATGCATGGCGACCGGCTCTGGCGTTAGACTATAGTCGGGTGCGAGCCCCGCCAGATGCGCCATGAGATCGAGCGCGCGGCGGATATTTTCGGGACCGCCTTCAGTGAAATGGCCGTCGAGCCGGGCTAGCATCGAATCCGTCACCGTGGAGAGCTTCGCGAGCCGCGCATCCGCGCGGCCATCGCCCGGCAGAAGCGCCAGCGGAATACCGGCGGCACGGGCGGCGTGGGCCAGTTCCTCAGCGCCGTAGCGCCAATAGTCGAGCCCGCCGAGCAGGCGCACCACCACGCAGCGGGCGCGTTCAATCACCTGCTCGACATAGAGGTCGACCGACATGGGGTGGCGGAGCTTGGCGAGATTGGCGAGGCGCAAGGAGGGAACCGCTTCGCGGTGCGCCGTCCACGCAGCAGCAGCGGCGCCAAGGTCACTGTCGGAGAAGGAGAGAAAGACGAGGTCGGCCGGCGACTGGCCGAGATCGATGGCGGCATCCGCCTCGTCCAACGCCCTCGTCTCGCGCACCAACAAATGCATGGTCTAGCCTAGAATTTGAGCTTCGATCGACGCGCGGTCTAGCCCGGTCCGGCCGATCACCACGACATGGCCTTGTCGCTCGCTGTCCTTCGGCCAAGGCCGGTCGAAACTTGACCGGAAGCGGCGGCCTACCCCCTGCACCGCAAGGCGCATGGGCTTGCCGGCAATAGCCGCGAAGCCCTTGATGCGCAGCACGTCATGGGCTTCGGCGACCGCTTTGAGGCGGGCGAGCAGCAGATCGGCATCGCGGAGCTCCGGCAACAAAACGACGAAGCTTTGGAAATCGTCATGCTCATGCGCGCCGTCCAGCGCGTCGTGATGGGACGGGCGCGCGGCGAGATCATCCTCGGCGGCGGCGCCAATCCCAAGCAGCACGGCCGCATCCACCCTGCCTTCGCGCGCGGCAATCACCTTCACCGCGCGCGGCACGATGGCCGCGACGTCGCGCTTGAGCAGCTCGTAGGTCTCGGCGTCGACCAGATCGGTCTTGTTCAGCACGATCAAGTCGGCGGCCATGAGCTGGTCCTCATAGACTTCGGCCAGCGGGTTGTCGTGATCGACGGAAGGGTCCAGCTCGCGCTGGCGCGCGATGGCCTCCGGGTCTTGCGCGAAGCGGCCAGAGGCCACCGCCGGCGCATCCACCACGGCGATCACGCCGTCCACCGTCAGCCGCGAGCGGATGGAAGGCCAATCGAAGGCCTTGACCAACGGCTTTGGCAGCGCGAGCCCCGAGGTTTCGATGAGGATATGCTCGGGCGGCAGCGCGCGGTCGATCAGCGCCTGCATGGTGGGAATGAAGTCCTCGGCCACGGTGCAGCAGAGACAGCCATTGGAGAGCTCGACGATATTCTCTTCCGGGCAGCTCTCGATGCCGCAGCCGCGGAGGGTCTCGCCGTCGATGCCGACGCTGCCGAACTCATTGACGATGATGGCGAGCCGCAGTCCGTTGGCATTCTCCAACACATGGCGGACGAGCGTGGTTTTCCCGGCGCCGAGGAAACCGGTGATGATGGTGGCGGGGATGCGCGGTGCGGCGGTCATTCGGCGGCATCCTTGGCTTGCTCGAGAGAAGCGGGAAAGCGTGCGATCACGCTCGTTTGCATGGATGCCGGTCGCCCTGACGGCAACACGACGCCGGTCTTGGCCTTGGCATAGGCGGCACTGTAGGTCAGGAGATCGGCCGCAAGTTCGGGACTAAGCTCGCCCACGAGATACGACCATTTTCCTGGTGCCGCGATACCGGCCGTGCAGCCTCGCTCGCAATTGGCGAAGCAAAGCGTGGGAAGCACGTGCACCGGCGCCGACGCGCCCATCTCGGCCACCAGCGACCTGACCGCGTAATAGAGACGGCGTCCGTCGGCCGGCGCGCCCTCCGCCGCTTCGTCGGTGCCGTGGCACCGGCAGGAGATACAAATATAGAGCTGCGGACGATCGTCCTGCGGCACGTCGACCCCGTGAGACACTTCGAACGCATCCTTAGGGGTGCAAGCGCCATCACGAAAGGCGCGATGCTTCGCGCCCGGCCGGTCAACCGGCCACCGCATTTGCCAGGGCACCCCGCCCGGCATCACGGGTCAACAACGCGACGGCAGGTCTCCTGGCTCGCGGATTCTTACGCTGGCCGTCGCCTTCCCAGGGCTCACCCCAGTGGTCATTTGACGACAAGCTTTCCGCTTACAGTTGCGGGGGCAGCTGCGGAATTCGGGCAAAAAGCCCCTCACCGCATTCCCTTTTCACTCCTCATCGACGAGGAGACCGTCACGTCCGCATAAAACGGCCCCAAGATGGTGCTTGTCAATGATGGGTTCGGAAAGCGCCCCCGGCGGGCTATGTTCCCGCCCGCAATCGGCAATTGGGACTCATCGAGCATGGCGACCCAGGGACTCTTACAAAACCCGCTTCTGACCTTCGTCATTGGCGGCGCCCGCTCAGGGAAGAGCCGCCATGCGCAGAGCCTGGCGCGGGCCAACCTGGCGCCTTGGGTCATGATCGCGACAGCCGAGGCGCTGGACGAGGAGATGCGGGAGCGTATCGCCGGGCATAGACGGGAACGCGGCGATGGCTGGATCACCATGGAGGCGCCGATCGACCTTGCCGGCGCCCTTACTGAAGCGCCCGCCGAGGCGCCGGTGGTGATCGACTGCCTGACGCTCTGGCTGTCTAATCTGATGCTTGGCGGGCATGATCCCGATCTGGCCGTCACCGGCCTCGAGGTTGCGCTGCGTGCGCGCCGCGCACCCACCATCGTGGTCTCGAACGAGGTGGGGCTCGGCATCGTGCCGGAGACGCCGCTCGGCCGCGCCTTTCGTGATAAAGCTGGCTCCCTCAATCAGCGCCTTGCCGCGCGTGCCCAGCACGTCGTTTTCATGGTGGCGGGCCTGCCCATGACGGTGAAACCTGCATGACCGACGACATGACCAAGGACGAGAAGGAGCGCCATCGCGCCAAGATGGCAAACCGTAAGGCTGCCCAGGACGCGGAGGTCGCCGCCAAGACCGTCGAGAGCAAGGGCCTGCTGATCGTCAATACCGGGACGGGCAAGGGCAAATCGACGGCTGCCTTCGGCCTCGTGCTGCGCATGGTCGGCAATGGCGGGCGCTGCGCCGTGGTGCAGTTCATCAAGGGCGCGTGGAATACGGGCGAGCGCAGCGTGCTCGAAGGCTTCGGCGACATGGTGCGCTGGCATACCCTCGGCGAGGGTTTCACCTGGGAGACGCAAGACAAGGCCCGCGACATAGCGGCGGCGGCACGCGCCTGGGAGACGGCGAAGGCGCTGATGGCCGAGCCAGACCTCAAGCTCATCGTACTCGACGAGCTCAACATCGCGCTCCGCTACGACTATCTGCCGCTGACCGAGGTGGTTGAAACCTTGAAGCACCGCAGGCCCGATCTGCACGTGGTGGTCACGGGGCGGAACGCCAAGCGCGAGCTGATCGAGGCCGCCGACCTTGTCACCGAGATGACGCTGGTGAAGCACCACTTCGCCCAAGGGGTAAAGGCGCAAGCCGGCATCGAGTTCTAATGGGTGCGCGCGCCATCATGCTGCAGGGGACGGCTTCCAATGTGGGGAAGTCGCTGCTCGTCGCGGGGCTCGCCCGCGCGCTGACTGCACGGGGGCTGACGGTCAGGCCCTTCAAGCCGCAGAACATGTCGAACAACGCGGCGGTGACGGCCGATGGCGGCGAGATCGGCCGGGCGCAGGCGCTCCAGGCGCGCGCGGCGCGCGTTCCGCCTTCCGTGCATATGAACCCGGTGCTGTTGAAGCCGCAAAGCGAGACCGGTGCGCAGGTCATCGTGCAGGGAAAAGTGTTCGGCCAAGCAAATGCGCGGGCGTTCCAAGCGTTGAAGCCCAAGCTCATGCCGAATGTGCTTGAGAGCTTCGCCCTACTCAAGCGCGAGGCCGACATCGTGCTGGTGGAAGGTGCAGGCAGCGCCTCGGAGATCAATCTCCGCAAGCATGATATCGCCAATATGGGCTTTGCGCGAGCGGCCGACGTGCCGGTGGTGGTGATCGGCGATATCGACCGGGGCGGTGTGATCGCGAGCCTGGTTGGGACGAAGGCCGTGCTCGAGCTTGAGGACGCTAAGCTTGTCGTGGGCTTCATCGTCAACCGCATGCGGGGTGATCTCTCCCTGTTCGGCGACGGCATGGTCGAGATCGCCAAGTGGACCGGCTGGCCGGCGCTCGGGCTGGTGCCTTTCTTCGATGGCGCGAGGGCGTTGCCGGCGGAGGACGCCTACGATCTGGCCGAGACGAGCGGGGCACGCGGGAATGGACGCATCAGAATCGCGGTGCCGCTCCTCCCGCGCATCGCCAATTTCGACGATCTCGATCCGCTTAGCTCGGAGCCCGACGTCGAGCTCATCATGGTGAGACGCGGCACGCCGCTCCCCTTGTGCGATCTCATCGTGCTGCCGGGTTCGAAGGCGACCATCGCCGATGTCGCCGCGCTCCGCGCGGAGGGTTGGGACATCGACATCGCCGCGCATGTGCGGCGGGGCGGCCGTGTATTAGGACTGTGCGGCGGCTATCAGATGCTCGGCCGCACCATCGCCGACCCGCAAGGGATCGAGGGCCCGCCGATGACCGTAACGGGCCTAGGCCTGCTCGATCTCGACACCGAGATCACCGGGACGAAGTCCCTCACCGAGATTGCCGGCGAGACGACTGTCGACGGCGTTCCGGTCAAGGGCTACGAGATGCATATGGGGCGGAGCTCAGGCCCCGCCGCCGCGACACCGCTGCTGCGCTTCAACGACGGCCGCGTCGATGGCGCCATTTCGGCGGACGGCCGCGTGGCCGGGACTTATGTGCATGGTTTCTTCGGCGAGGACCAGCAGCGGCGCGCCTGGGTCGCGCGTCTCGGCGGCACGCCTTCGCCTCGCAGTCACGAGGCGCTAATTGAGAGTACGCTCGATGCGCTCGCCGCGCATCTTGAAGCGCATATCAATATCGATCGCCTGCTCAAATCAGCGCGATGAGCAAGGCGACCAACCCAAGCACGGCGATCTGCACGGCGCAGGCGGTTCGATACAGTCGTAGCGCCCGGCGGATATCGGCCGCACTCGCCGCGCTGCTTCCCTCCCCGATCCAAGCATCCTCGGTCAATGTGCCAGGATAGGTGCGCGGACCGGCAAGTTTGAGGTGAAGCGCGCCGGCCATCGCCGCTTCGGGCCAGCCGGCATTGGGCGAGCGGTGGCGCTTCGCGTCCCTCAGCACCGTCGCGAACGCATCCTTGGTGCTGGCGTCCCGATGAAACAGAGCGGCAAGGGCAAGCCACAACGCGGCAAGACGGGAGGCGGGAAGATTGAGCGCATCGTCGAGCTTGGCTGCTGCCCAGCCGAAGGCGGCATGACGTTCAGTCAAATGTCCGATCATGCTGTCGGCGGTGTTGACGGCCTTATAGGCCGCCATGCCGGGGAGCCCGAGCAGCGCGCCCCAGAGGCATGGCGCCACCACGCCGTCCGAGAAATTCTCGGCGAGGCTTTCTATTCCGGCGCGGGCGACGCCCTCTCCATCGAGGGTGCCGGTGTCGCGGCCCACGATCTTGGCCACCGCCGCGCGTCCGGCCTCGAGCCCTTGGCGGTCGAGTGCGTCGGCCACGGCCGCGACGTGATCGTAAAGGCTCGCTTGCGCGATCAGCGTGCTTGCGAGCACAGCGAGGAGCGCAAGGGCAAGCAGGCTCGGCAGAAGTGACAGAACCGCGCATTGCACCATGAGCGCAGGCAGGACACTCGCCGCCAACAGCGCGGCGAGGGCGAGGAGCCCGTTGAGCCGCCGCCTGGCCTCGGGCATGCTCGGCTGGTTCAGCCGGTTCTCCAGGCGATCGAGCAACGCGCCCATCCACATGACGGGATGCTGGACGCGGCGGAAGAGAGCGACCGGATAGCCGAAGGCTGCTTCGATCAGCAGCGCGCAGAGGACGGTGACGAAATTGAACAACATGCCCATGGATCAGCCTAGGCCTAGCACAGCGCGCGAGCATTGCGGCCCGCTCCATGGCGGCCGGTTGCAGGAGGCGCGGCGTCTTTTTCCGCTCGCGCCCGAAGCCTTCATCGATCTTTCGACGGGGATCAATCCCCTGCCTACCCCATTCCTCCGCTGAAGACCGACGCCTGGACGCGGCTACCGGAGCCAGGGGCGGTCGCGGCGCTCGAAGCCGTCACCGCAAAAGCCTATGGCGTTTCGGATGCGTCCATGGTCGCCGCCGCGCACGGCACGCAGATCTTGATCTCCCTCCTGCCCCGTTGTTTCAACAAAAGTCGGTCGCGATCCTTGGCCCCACTTACGGCGAATATGCACGCGCCTTTGCCGCTGCGGGAAGCAAGGTCGAACAGGTGAATGATCTCGGGAAACTGCACGACGCGGCCGCAATCGTCATCTGTAACCCCAACAATCCGGACAGGCGACGCTTCGACGCCGCAGATCTGCTCACTCTGTTGCGCGCAAGAAAGAGCGGCGGACTGGTGATCGTCGATGAGGCCTTCGCCGACCTCGAAGATGAAGCGCTCAGTCTCGCGCCCCATCTGTCGCAACCGGGCCTCCTGGTGCTGCGCTCGCTCTCCAAGCCTTACGGGTTGGGGGGCTCCGGCTCGGCTTAGCGCTAACGAGCCCCGATCTCACGGCCTCGATCCGCGCCGCGCTCGGCCCTGGCCGGCGTCGGAACCGGCCATCGACATCGGCAGGCGCGCGCTCGGCGATCGGCCGTGGCTCGCAGTGGCCAAGCGGCGGCTAGCCGCCGACGTCGAACGCCTCGATGCGATGCTGCGGCAGGCAGGCCTAGCGCTCATCGGCGGCACGCTGCTGTTCCGCCTGGCCGAGAACCCGGCCGCGCCCGAGCTGTTCCCGCGCCTCGGCCAAGCCGGCATCCTCGTCCGCCGCTTCGAGCAGCATCCCTCCTGGCTGCGCTTCGGGATACCGGGCGCCGAAGAGGCGTGGCAGCGGCTGGCGAGCGCGCTTGCTTGAGCCTTGGCGCGGTAGCGCGCAGCGCTTCGCTCGACATCAGAATTGACATCGCAAGCCACGCGCTCCTAGGGTGGAGCATTGCGAAGCGAGGAAGCCGGTGTGAGTCCGGCACGGTCGCGCCACTGTGATCGGCTCGTACTTCCAGCACGAGATCGAAAGTCAGACCTTCCTTCGTGGATAGACGCACTCAAACGGGACGCTGATCCCAAGGAGGTTGCCATGGCTAAGGCCGTCACTGCACCAATCTCTCCACCCATCACCATTCCAGTCCGCGAGATTCTTCCCTGGCTGATATTCGGGGGCCTCTTGCTGCTGCTGATCTATTTCGTCGGCGTCGAGGAAGGCGCCACCTCGATCATCCCCGGCATGTATGTGCATGAATTCACCCATGACGGCCGGCATTTGCTCGGCTTTCCCTGCCACTAAACCCAAGTGGGGAAATCCATGGTCAGAGATCTACTCATCCGCGGCATGATCGCAGGGGTGGTTGCCGGGTTACTCGCCTTTGGCGTCGCCAAAATGATCGGCGAGCCGCAGGTCGACCGCGCCATCGCCTTCGAGGAGCAGCCCGCATTAGTCGAGGCCCAGCCCACGCATCAGCACGAGCAGGCGGCAACCGATCAGCAAGAAACCGCCTCGGCGCATGCGCACAGCCACGACGACGCAGAGGAAGGACTGGTCAGCCGCAAGGTGCAGAGCACCACGGGCTTGCTCACCGCCGTGGTCGTCTATGGTGCGGCGATGGGCGGCCTGTTCGCGCTCGCTTTCGCCTTCCTCTATGGACGCGTCGGCGATGTGAACCCGCGCTTGCTCGCCTTGCTGCTCGCGGGTGCCGCCTTCGCCGCGCTCTATTATGTGCCGAGCCTGAAATATCCGGCAAACCCGCCTGCCGTGGGCGATGCCGCGACCATCGGCTACCGCACCGGCCTGTATTTCTTGATGATTCTGATCTCGCTGGGTGGTCTCACCTTCGCGGTGGCCACGGGCAGACGGCTGGTCGAGCGGCTGGGCGCCTTGCAGGCGACGTTGGCCGGCGCCGGCATCTTCATCGCCATCATCGTCATCGCTGAGCTCGTGCTGCCCGACATCAACGAGCTGCCGGCAGACTTCCCCGCGCAGGTCTTATGGGCGTTCCGCATGGCCTCGCTTGGGATGCAGGCGTTGATGTGGACCACGCTTGGCCTCCTGTTCGGGATGCTCGCTGAGCGAGTAATCGCTACGCCCTCCCGAAGGCCCGAGACGGCGTCCGCGCCGGCTTGACCTTCTGAGCGGATTATCCGGCACGACCCAGGACCTCTCGCGAGGTTCTGCGTTCCTCGGCGTCGCCGGCGTACCGGTACCGTTCGTCGAGGCCGGCATCGCGCTGTCGGTCATCGTACTCGGCGCGATCGTGGCCTTCGGCGTCAAGGCGCCGCTTGCGGCGCCGTTTTCGTTTGGACGCCGGCGGCGTTTGCAAACGCCGACATCCCTGCAAGCCATCTTTTCAGTGCGAAGCAACTTGGCCTTCACCGAGTCCGTATTGCTGCATTGCGTCAGATCGGCTGGACCGGCGCCATGGCAATTTGATTCTGAATAAGGATTATTGGGCCGGGGAATCGGCAGGGTTCGTGCAACCTTGGAGATAGGCGTCCAATGGCGGGCGCCACAGGCAAAGCTGCCGATCAGGATATCGCCCCCAAAGGTTGGCGGCTGCTAGCTTCGCGGAACTGACCCGCGATTAAGGCGCCAAATAGTGAAGTTGAGCGCCGCAGCAAAAGTGACCCAAGCGAGATAGGGCACCAGCAGCCACGCAGCCGCGGCATTGAGGGAATAGAAAGTTGCTATCGTCGCAAGGATCGACAGCCAAAGCATAACGATTTCCATGAAGGCCAGGTCCGGACGGTGGAGGCCGAAAAAGATTGGTGTCCAGGCAGCATTCAGCACCAATTGCAGGAGATAGATAGCGAGCGGCAGGGCCGCGCCGGCGAAGCCAGACGTCCGCCACACCAGCCAGCCGGAAACGGCAATGGTCAGGTAGATGACGGTCCAGACCGGGGCGAACAGCCAGTTCGGCGGCCGCCACGAGGGCTTGGCTAGCCGCTCATACCAGTCGCCGGGAGGAAACGCCGCGCCGGTCGCAGCTGCGAGGAAGCAGGCGCCGGCGAAGCCAATGAGCACAATGATCGAGGAGATGTCCATCTTGGTACCTTATCGTCGGAGATGTCTCAGCAGAATCAGCGCCCAGTAACATCTGCCGGGGCTGGCTTGTGCCTCGGCGTCTTCGAAATCAAGGAGGATCTAGGGCGTGACCACAACGACGGCTGAGCAGGCCGCCCGTCCGTGACGGCGGTAACTGTGCGG
>Ga0315295_10000343_pt1 | contig 39355 bp, 31 predicted proteins | sample YL17G14_0_MG_FD_204453 | JGI IMG/M metagenome (GOLD analysis project Ga0315295, IMG submission 204453) | Sediment microbial communities from Yellowstone Lake, YNP, Wyoming, USA - YL17G14_0 | ecosystem: Environmental > Aquatic > Freshwater > Lake > Sediment | place: USA: Wyoming | collected...
GAGGGCGGCTACAACGCGCTCGACTCCGCGCGCGTCGACTGCCTCGTGACCGAGCTGCGCGTCCAACGCATCGACGGCCTGGCGCTGCTGCGCCGCGCGCGCGAGCTCAAGCCCGACGTGTGCGCGGTGCTCATCACCGAGGCCGCGGACGTGGGTGTGGCGGTCGAGGCGATGCGGCAGGGCGCCGCCGACTTCCAGGTCAAGCCGCTCAACCACGACAAGCTGCTGGCCGTGCTGCGGCAGGGGCTCGCGCACCAGGCCCTGGCCGCGCGCGTGGCCGAGATGGCGGCGCAGCTCGACGAGCGCTTCGGCTTCGAGCGGCTCACGGGGCGCTCGCGGGCCATCGTGCGCGTCATGGAGCAGGTGCGGCACATCGCCTCGACGCGCGCCACCGTGCTCATCGAGGGGGAGACCGGCGCGGGCAAGGGGCTCGTGGCGCAGGCCCTCCACCAGAACAGCCCGCGCAAGGGCGAGCGCTTCGTGTGGGTGAACTGCGGGGCGCTGGCCGAGGGCGTGATCGAGAGCGAGCTGTTCGGGCGGGGTACCCGCGCGAAGCGTGGGTCCGGCGGCGCCTTCACGGGCGCCAGCGGCATGCGGCGCGGTCGGTTCGAGATGGCGGACGGCGGGACGCTGTTCCTCGATGAGATCGGCGACGCGCCGCCCGCGGTGCAGGTGAAGCTGCTGCGGGTCCTGCAGGACCGCTCCTTCGAGCGCGTGGGCGGGAGCGAGACCATCAAGGTGGACGTGCGCCTCTTGGCGGCCACCAACCGCGACCTGGCGGCCGAGGTGCGGGCCGGCCGCTTCCGCGAGGACCTCTTCTACCGGCTGAGCGTGGTGCGCATCCAGATGCCGCCGCTGCGCGAGCGCCCCGAGGACATCCCGCTGCTGGTGGAGGGGTTCATCCGGGAGTTCGGCCGCGAGCACGGCCGGCGCGTCACCGGCATCACCCGCGGCGTGCTGGACCGTCTGGTGCGCTACCCGTGGCCGGGAAACGTGCGGGAGCTGCGGAACACCGTCGAGGGCATGGTGGTCTTCGCCGAGGGGCGCCGCGCGCTCGACCTGTCGGACCTCCCGGACGCGCTGCGGGAGGTGGAGAGCGCGGGTGAGAAGCTCGAGCTGCGGGTGGGCATGACCGTGGACGAGGCGGAGCGCCAGCTGATCGCCGCGACCCTGCGGCACTGTGGCAACGACAAGACGCGGGCGGCCGCCGTGCTGGGCATCGGGCTGCGGACGCTGTACCGCAAGATCAAGCAGTACGCGATCCGTTGAGCCCCGCGCGTCCCACCCGGACCCGGAGGGGTCCGGGGCCCGGCCACGCCCGCCCCGCGCGCCTCGGCCCGGCGCTAAACAGGCGCGTCCCACGCGCCGATAACGCCGGAGAGCAGGTGGTGGGTCCCCCGGAGGCGTGCGCCGTGCTGCCCGATCAGACCGGTCCCGAGCCCGTAGACGAGTCCCAGCCTTCCCCGGAAGGGAAGGTGCTGCCGCTCGTGCCGCGCGAGAGGCCCGACTGGCTGGTGCGGCCCGGGGACGACGTGATGGCGGCCGCGGACTCGGCATCGGAGACCCGTCTCCCGCCCGCGGGAGCGGGTCCTCCGCGGCCCGTGCTCTCCCGCCCCGCGCCCGCGTCGCACGGGAAGGAACCCGGCCAGATCCTGCCCCTTGAGCCCCATCTGCCGCCGGGGCAGCGCGGCGACGCCGGGGCCGGTCCTGGCGCCGACGCCACGGCCGATGCCGCCGGCGATGAGCCCGTCAGGCGCCGCCCGCGCCGGGAGGCGCCCGCCCGCCCCGTCCCCCGCGACCCCGACGCGCCTCCGGTGGCGTGGACCGCGGCGGCCAGCAGCATCCCGGTCCTCCGCATGCCGTTCGACGCCGAGCCGGAGCCGGAGGAGCCCGGACCCCGCGTGGCGAAGCCCGCGCGGCCCCCGGACATCCCGGGAGCCGACGAGGACCGTCTCGTCCAGGCGGTCGCGGGACCCGAGCTCAAGCCGCTCGTCGAGCCGTGGTGGGTCATCGCGCTGGACGCGCTGCGCACGAACAGGAAGGTGCAGGCCGGCGTGGGGGCCGGGATCGTGTGCGTCGCGCTGCTCGTCTGGTGGATGTGGCCCCGCGGCGTGGGCACCACCCTGCTCTCGGAGGTGCGCCGGAACGCCTCCTACTACGATGGCCGCGCCGTCGTGGTGCGCGGGCGCGTCGGCGACGACGTGTTCGCGGTGGGCAGTGGCTGGGCCTACTACCTGGTGCAGGGCCGCGACACCATCGTCACCTTCACGCGCGCGGGCGCGCCGGTGCCCCGCAAGGTGGTGACCGTCACCGGTCACGTCAGCACCGGCTTCCTCGACGGCGTCCCACGGCAGGCCCTCTTCCAGGCCTGGTCCGCACCCGACTGAGTCCCGCAGCCTCCCGGCGCGGCCGCTCCACGCCGGCAGCCCCACTTGACAAGGCGGACCGTTCTTGCCAAGTTGGCGGCCCTCGACGGCGACCGCCAGCCTAGCCGTGTCATTTGGGCAAGACTCCGGCGGAGCGCTTCGCGGACACCCTCCGTCAACGACCCAGCTCGGCATCCCAAGGCCAACGGACTGCGGTAGTTGGGGTGCGGGGTCAAAGTCCGGCGGGGGACGGCACACCGATTGCGGAAGAACGGCGCGCTTCACCGGGCGGGCCCGGCCAGACTGCCGGGCGCGCCGCGGCGCTGCCACTTCCACGTCGAGCCCCTGGCGGGGCCAACTGAATCCACGAGGAGGAACACATGAACGTCCGGCCTCTCGCAGACCGCATCCTGGTCCGCCGTATCGAGGAGAAGGAGACGGTGCGCGGCGGCATCATCATCCCCGACACCGCCAAGGAGAAGCCGCAGGAGGGCGAGGTCGTGGCCGTGGGCCCGGGCCGTCTCTCCGAGGATGGCAAGAGCCGCATCGCGATGGACGTCAAGAAGGGCGACCGCATCCTCATCGGGAAGTACAGCGGCACGGACATCAAGATCGACGGCGTGGAGTACACCATCCTCCGCGAGGACGACGTGCTCGGCGTCCTCGCGTCGGGCAAGTAGACGATCCGCGGCTCCCCGGCCCCAGGGCCGGGTCGAGCCCGTTCTCATCCTAAGGAGGCGTCATGGCAGCGAAGCAGCTGATCTTCAGCGAGCAGGCGCGCGCGAAGATTCTCGAAGGCGTGGAGATCCTGGCCAAGGCGGTCAAGGTCACCCTCGGGCCGCGCGGCCGCAACGTCGTGCTGGACAAGAAGTGGGGCTCCCCGACCGTGACCAAGGACGGCGTGACGGTCGCCAAGGAGATCGAGCTCGAGGATCCGTTCCTCAACATGGGCGCCCAGATGGTGCGCGAGGTCGCCTCGAAGACCTCCGACGTCGCCGGCGACGGCACCACCACCGCGACCCTGCTGACCGAGGCCATCTTCCGCGAGGGCATCAAGAACGTGACCGCGGGCGCGGCCCCCATGGCCATCAAGCGCGGCATCGACCAGGCCGTCGCGACGGTGGTCGAGGAGCTCAAGAAGCCGAGCCTCAGGCGGGACGTGAAGGAGAACAGGGAGATCGAGCAGGTCGCCACCATCTCGGCGAATGGCGACAACTCCATCGGCAAGATCATCGCCGAGTGCATGGACAAGGTCGGCAAGGACGGGACGATCACGGTGGAGGAGGCCAAGTCGATCGAGACGACCTGGAAGCCCGAGGAGGGCATGCAGTTCGACAAGGGCTACATCTCGCCCTACTTCGTCACCGAGAAGGAGGGCATGGAGGCCAAGCTCGAAGATGCCTTCATCCTCCTCTACGACAAGAAGCTCTCGAACATGAAGGACCTCCTGCCGATCCTCGAGAAGATCGCGCAGCGCGGCAAGCCGCTCCTCATCGTGGCCGAGGACGTCGAGGGCGAGGCGCTGGCCACCCTGGTCGTCAACAAGCTGCGCGGCACGCTGGCGGTTTGCGCGGTGAAGGCCCCCGGCTTCGGTGACCGCCGCAAGGCCATGATGGAGGACATCGCGGTCCTCACCAGCGGCAAGGTCATCACCGAGGACATCGGCATCAAGCTCGAGAACGCCAAGGTCGAGGACCTGGGCCGGGCCAAGAACATCACGGTGGACAAGGAGAACACCACCATCGTCGAGGGCGCGGGCAAGAAGGCCGACATCCAGGGCCGCATCGGGCAGATCAAGAAGGAGATCGAGGACACGACCTCGGACTACGACCGCGAGAAGCTGCAGGAGCGGCTGGCCAAGCTCGCGGGGGGCGTGGCGGTGATCAGCGTGGGCGCCGCGACCGAGACCGAGATGAAGGAGCGGAAGGCCCGCGTGGAGGACGCGCTGCACGCGACCCGCGCGGCGGTCGAAGAGGGCATCGTGCCGGGCGGCGGCGTGGCCTACCTGCGCTGCCTGCCGGCGCTCGAGAGGCTCGCCAAGGAGCTCGAGGGCGACGAGAAGGTCGGCGTGAGCATCGTCAAGCGGGCGCTCGAGCAGCCGCTGCGCGCGCTGTGCGAGAACGCCGGCCTCGAGGGCTCGATCATCGTCGAGAAGGTGAAGGCCTACAAGGGCGAAGAGAAGTTCATGGGCTTCGACGTGGACGCCGAGCGCTACGTCGACATGTTCAAGGCCGGCATCATCGACCCGACCAAGGTGACGCGCACGGCGCTCCAGAACGCCGCGAGCGTGGCGAGCCTGCTGCTCACCACCGAGGCGCTGGTCACCGAGATCCCCGAGAAGAAGAAGGCGCCAGCCATGCCCGGCGGCGGCGGGTACGGCGGGGAAGACTTCTAGGCAGCGCGCACAGCAGTAGCAGGGCGACGGGCCCCGGCGGACGCCGGGGCCCGTCGTGCATGCGGGCGCCCGCGTCTCTCACGCGCCCGCTGCGTCGGGCAGGGGCGGGCACCGGCGCGCAGCCCTGGGCCCCGGGGCCGCGCGCCTCTTGCCATGAGGCGCGCTGGCGTGTCTACTCTTGCCTCTCGACCGAGGCCGGCACCGCCGTCACCCGCCGGTCGCGAGGCTCGATCCCGGGAGGCCCCCCATGTTCCGTCGATTCCCAGGCTGCTCCGTCGCGCTGCTCCCTCTCTCCAGCCAGGCCGGTCGGGTGGCCGCGACGCGGGTCTTCGCGCTGGCCGTGGGGCTGGTCCTCGTGTCGCTCTGGCCGCAGCCCGCGCCGGGCGCCCCGGCGGCCGACCGCACGAAGCTCGACGCGGTCGTCAAGGTCATGGATGGTGGCAAGGGCGCCGAGGCCGACGTCTTCGCGCCGAGGACCTGGGCCAGGGCGTCCGAGCGGCTGGCCGCGGCACGCGCGCTGCTGGATCAGGGCGGCCGCCAGCAGGAGACCGACAAGATCGCCGCGGAGGCGCGCGAGTACGCCGAGAACGCCATCAAGGCCGCCGAGGTCGGCAAGCTCTCGCTGAAGCAGTACCTCGATCCGCGCAACCGGGCCAGGGTGGCGAAGGCTCCGACCCTCGTGCCCGAGGTCTACGCGCTGGCCGAGCAGAAGTTCATCGAGGCGACGGCCAGGGTCGAGGGGGGCGACGTCAAGGGCGGGCTCAAGAAGGCGGCCGAGACGACGCCGCTGTTCGACAGGGCCGAGGACGCCGCGATCCGCGTCCAGGTCCTCGGCGCGGCCGACAAGCTCATCGCGACGGCCGTGGCCGACGAGGCCGTGAAGTACGCGCCGTCCACCCTGGACGCCGCGCGCGGCGCCCGCAAGCGCGGCGACGACGTGCTCACCAGGGATCGTTACAACCGCACCGAGTCGGTGAAGGAGGCCGCGCGCGCCGAGTACGAGGCGCGCCACGCCTCGTACATCGCCACCTCGGTGCGGTCGCTGAACCGCAACGACCAGGCATGGGAGAAGCTCATGCTGCTCTACGAGATCCAGATGAACAGGATCGGCCAGACGATGGGGTGGGAGTACCTGCCCTTCGACAACGGGCCGATCGCGGCCACGGATTCGGTCGTGGCGTTCATCGGCGGGCTCCAGGGCGAGACGGTGCGCACCCGCAGCGAGAAGGAGGAGGCCAGCGCGCAGCTCACCGGAGAGATGCGGCAGCTGCGCGGCGGCGTCACGCAGCAGCTGCAGCAGGTGCTGGCGCGGCTGTCCGCCACGAGCGAGGCGACGGATCCGGTCGAGCTGGCCCGGCTGCTGGACCAGAAGGTCGCGGAGGTGGTCGCGGAGCGGACGGCGCTGAGCGACAAGGTGAAGGCCGCCGAGCAGAAGCTCGCCGAGCTCACCGCCGTGCACCAGGAGACCTCCGCCGAGTTGCAGGCGCGCCAGGCGAAGGAGGAACGCTTCGCCAGGGTCCGGCAGATGGTCAACCCGTCCGAGGGGGAGATCCTGCTCAACGCCAATGGCGACATCGTGCTGCGATTGAGCGGCCTGTCCTTCGACCCCGGCCGGGCCGACATCAAGGATGCACACGTGCCGCTGCTGCAGAAGGTCGAGAGCATCCTGAAGCTCTACCCCGGCGCGAGCTGCGTCGTGGAAGGCCACACCGACGGCTCGGGCGAGGGGGTGGCCAACCAGCAGCTGTCCGAGAAGCGGGCGTTCGCGCTCATGCAGTACTTCCGCCAGGACCTTTCGATCCCCGCGGACCGCATCAAGGCCATCGGCTACGGGGCCGACAAGCCCATCGCCCCCAACACGACGCCGCAGGGAAGGGCCAAGAACCGCCGGATCGACATCCTGATCCTGCAGTAGCGCGCCGGTCCGGGCCCCGGCGGCCGCCCGGCCGTTTGCGCCCGCCGCGCCCCATCGGGCACAATCACTGGCCGCTTCTCTTGTGGGGAGGCCCAGGGTCCGGAGCGGGACGCTCCGAGCCGGAGGGGCCGCGGTCCCCTCCAGCCCTCACCCCAGCCGCAAGGAGCCCGCAGTGATCGCCGCGACGCAGATCAAGGTGGGCATGGTCATCATGCACGACGGCAAGCCGCACCGCGTGACCAACGTGCTGCACGTCACGCCCGGCAACTGGCGCGGCATGGTGCAGACCCGCCTCGTGAACATCGAGACCGGCGCCAACGCCGAGCACCGGTTCCGCTCCGAGGACAAGGTGGACCGCGCCCCGCTCGAGGAGCACAACCTCCAGTACAGCTACCGGGCGGGCGACGAGTTCCACTTCATGAACACCGAGACCTACGAGATGATGTCGCTGCACGCGGACGTGCTGGGTGACAACGTCGGCTACCTGACCGAGGGCATGGTGATCGAGGCGCTCTACTACGAGGGGCGCGTGGTCGGCATCGAGGTGCCGATGTTCATCGAGCTCGAGGTCAAGGAGACGACGCCCAACATCAAGGGTGCCGCGGTGCAGAACACCTCGAAGCCCGCGATCATGGAGACCGGGCTCGAGATCAAGGTGCCGCCCTACATCGAGGTCGGCGACCGCGTGAAGATCGACACGCGCACGGGCGAGTTCGTCGAGCGCGTCTAGCCCGGCCGCGAAGGTCACCGCCGCTCCGGCCGGCTCCGGGGCGGCGTTCGTCTTGGAGGGTCCGATGTCCGAGCGCCCGCTGGACCGCACCGCGCTGCTGGCCTTCATCGCCGCCGATCCGGCGCTGGCGGCGCTGCTGGCGGAGGCGCGCGCCGCGGAGTCCGACGCGGCGCACGACGCCGGGCATCTGCTGCGCGTGGCGCTTTGGACGCTGCGCTGCGGGCCCGGTTCGCCGGCCCGGCTGGCGGTGGCGGCGGCCCTGCTGCACGACGCTGTGCACGTGCCCAAGGACCACGCCGACCGGCCGCGCGCGGGCGAGCGCTCCGCGGCGCACGCGCGCGGGCGCCTGGTCGCGCTGGGCTTCTCGGCGGGCGAGGCGGCGGAGGCGGCCGCGGCCATCCGCGACCACGGCTTCAGCCGGGGCGCCGTGCCCACGAGCGCGCTGGGCCGCGCGCTGCAGGACGCGGACCGTCTCGACGCCCTGGGTGCCATCGGCATCATGCGCGTCCTGGCGACCGGCGCCGCGATGGGCGCGGCGTTCCACGACGCGGACGATCCCTGGGCCCGCCGCCGCCCGCTCGACGACCGCGCCTTCTCCGTGGACCATTTCTTCACGAAGCTGTTGCGGCTGCCGGAGACGATGCACTCGAAGGTGGGGCGCGAGGAGGCGGCGCGGCGCGCGCTCGTCATGCGCGCGTTCCTCGATCGGCTGGGCGACGAGCTGGGCGAGCCCCCGCCGCGCTGAGAAAGGACCGCCCCGCTCACCGTGAGGCGAGCGGGGCGGTGAAGGCGGGAGAGGCATCCAAAGTCTCGGGGGCCGCACCCAAGGGTCTTCGAACACCGTCTCCCAAACTTGGCTCTATAGATGCCGTCCCCTGGAAAAGGATTCGCGTCGTTCCTGCAGAGCCGGAAACGTACACCAAGGGCCCGCAGCGTGCGTCAAGGAACTGATAATGTCGAGGCTCGAGCGGCGCCGGCTGGATAGTACTGCTGAACACCCGCGTCCGACAGGGCTTTGCGCGGACCGCGCGCACCTCCACGAAGGAAGAGCCCGCCCGCCCGGACCCCGATGACGGGGTGTGGGTCGCACAGGGATGAGGCTCAGGACGCCCGGCTCGCGCGGGAAACGGGCGGTCCGGGTGGCCCGGCGCCACGGCCCCGCGCTCAGGCCCGCGCGAGCAGCTCCCAGATCTCCGCGTTGGTCTTGCAGCGGTTCATCAGCTCGAGGAGCTTGGTCATCGCTTCCTGCGGGTGCAGGCCGGCCAGTCCGCGCCGGAGCAGGTGCAGCCGCGGGACGATCTCGGCCGGGTAGAGCTTCTCCTCCTTGCGAGTGCCGCTCTTGGCCACGTCTATGGCCGGGTAGATGCGCCGCTCGGCCAGCTCGCGCGACAGGTAGATCTCGCTGTTCCCGGTGCCCTTGAACTCCTCGAAGATGACCTGGTCCATGCGCGAGCCGGTGTCGATGAGCGCCGTGCCCACGATGGTGAGCGAGCCCGAGCCCTCGACCTTGCGGGCGGCGCCGAAGATCATGCGCGGCGCCTGCATGGTGGCGGCGTCGAGCCCGCCCGAGAGCGTGCGTCCCGTGCCCTCGGAGGCGTTGTTGTAGGCGCGCGCGAGGCGGGTGATCGAGTCCAGCAGCAGCACCACGTCGCGGCCCTCGAGCACCAGCGCCGCCACGGTCTCCATCGCGTTCTCGGTGGTCTCGATGTGCTCCTGGATGCTCATGTCGCTCGAGGCCGCGATGACGTTGGCGGGCGTGTTGCGCGTGAAGTCGGTGACCTCCTCGGGCCGCTCGTCCACGAGCAGGGCGTAGATGGCGACGTCGGGGTGGTTGTGGGCCACCGACGCCGCGATGCTCTGGAGGATGCGCGTCTTGCCGGCCTTGGGGGGCGAGACGATGAGGCAGCGCTGCCCGCGCCCGAGCGGGGAGATGATGTCGAGGCAGCGCCCGGTGGTGCGGTCGCCGTAGGGCGGCGCGCCCTGGCCGGGCAGCAGCTCGAGGATCAGGCGCTCGGTCGGGTCCAGCGCCGCGCCCGCCTGCTGCAGGTCGCGCAGCAACTCGAGGCCGCGCCGCTTGGCCGGCTGCTGGCCGTTCCCGCCGCCGCCGCCGCTGCGTCCGCGCCGTCCCCGGCGCTGCACCGGAGGCCGCCCGCCGCCGCCGGCGTAGGGCTGCGGGGAGGCGTTGCTGAGCGGGCGGTTGCCACCGCGCCCGCGGCGCCGGCGGCGCCGGCCTGCGGGGCCCTGGCCCTGCTGGCCGGGCGATGCGGGGCCCGCGGGCATGTCGCCCTCGGCGCCCTCGGCCTGGGGGAAACCGGGGTCACCCGTGCCCGTCGGCTGCTGCTGGGATGGGCGTGGTCCTCGTGGCCGGCGACGACGTGATCTCATGGACGTTCCTTCTGCGTGTCCCCCGACTCGGCGCCCGATGAGACGGGTGCGAAGGCGCCGGCGAGCGGACGCGGGGTACTCACCACGGGATCTCTCAGGGAGGCCCGCACGGGCGCGGTTCCGGACACCGCCACGCCCGCAGGCCTCGACCTCTCGATCCTCAATCCCTCTTCTGCAGCTTGTAGCCGGCAGGGACGTCGAAGCTGCCGGCCGGCGCGGGGGAGGTGGAGATGCTCATCACCTCGGTGACCACCTTGAACATGGGGCCACCGGCCGCGCCCGGACCCGAGGGCGCCATCCCCTCGGCCGTCTTCTCGACCTTCTCTTCGGTCTTCTTCTGGGCCGCGCGCGCGGCCTTGCGCCCCAGGAAACCGCCGATCTTGCCGGCGATCCCGCCGCCACCGCTGGCGACGCTCGAGCCGACATCCTTGGCGTCCTCCTGGTCCTGCTTCTTCTCCTCGGCCGCCTCGGCCTCCTTGGCCTTCGCGCGCTCCGCCTTGGACAGCTCCCGCTGCGTCTCGGCGGACTCGGCGGCCGGCTTCTGCGCCGCGGCCATCTCGGACGAGCCCTCGATGGTGAAGGTGCTCCGGACGGGGAACCCCTCCAGACCCTTCATCTTCGCCGAGATCTCCTTGAGGCCGCTGCCGTACATCCGGCGCGCCATGGCGTCGATGCCCGCCGTCTCCATCTCGAGGCCGAGCTTCTCGGCGAAGCGCCGGTAGTACGCCTTCATCTCCTGCGAGCCGGGCGCGTTCTTCGTGAGCCACTGGTCCATGACGATGCGGACCTCGCCACCGGCCGCGCCCTTCTCGGGGTTCTTCGGCTTGCCCGTGCAGGTGAGGATGACCTGCTCGGCCGGGAAGCCGTTGACGTCCTGCTTCGCGCCGGTGCGCTTGACGTCCACCGTGAAGGTCATCTCCGCGTCCTTCACGTCCTTCGCCTCGGCCTTGCGCGACTCCTGGTCGGCCGCGGCGAGGCCCTGCTCCATCATCCGGCGCATCTCGGCGAAGGTCATCTCGGTGTACTGCTTCTTGTCGGGCTCCAGGTTCCAGATGACCTCTTTGTCGATGCGCGTGATGGCGACCGACGTGCGCGGCTTGCCACCACCTGCGAGCGTCTTGAACCGGCCGGTGTAGGTGAACTCGTCCTCCGAGCGGCTCTTGTCCCCGGCCACGACCAGTGTCCGGATGGTGGTGCCGTTCCCGAAGCCCGACAGGCCCTCGGACACGGTCTTCTCCTTGACCACCACGTCCGCGCCCGCAGAAGAAGCCAGCAGGAGCGCGAGGAACAGAGCGGGGAGCCACTCGCGAGGGGAGCGGCGGCCGGATGCGCCGATGAAGGGCGTCCGGTGCATGGGTCCTCCTCCGAAGGTGTGCGGCGGCATTATCCCCGCGCGACCACCGCTTGTCCAGAGGCCCCGGCGCGCGCGGGGGCGACGCCTGTGTCCGCCGGGGGCCCGCCCGGAAAGGGCCTACCGCCGGCGCGGGTGCCACTCCGTCTCGGTGACGCCCGCGCGCCGGTTGCACCAGCGCGCCATCACGAAGAGCAGGTCCCCGAGGCGGTTGAGATACCGGACCAGGCGCGCTTCGACCGGCTCCACCTGCAGCAGCGCCACCAGCCGGCGTTCGGCGCGGCGGCAGGTCGCGCGCGCGACGTGGATCTGCGCCGCGAGCGGCGTGCCGCCCGGGAGCACGAAGCTGGTGAGCGGCGGCAACTCCGCGTCCAGCCGGTCGATCCAGCCCTCGAGCGCGGCCACGTCGTCGTCCGAGATGCGATCGAGCTTCTCGAGGATGTCGGTGGAGGTGGCGGCCAGCTCGGCCCCCACGTCGAACAGCCGGGCCTGGATGGTGGCCAGCTCGGCCGCGAGCCAGCCCCCGGTGTCGGACAGCCGGACCACGCCCAGCGCGGCGTTCAACTCGTCCAGCGTGCCGTAGGCCTCGACCCGCGCGGCGTGCTTGAAGACCCGGCCGGAGCCCAGCAGCCCGGTCGTGCCGTCGTCGCCGGTGCGCGTGTAGATCTTCATCGGGCGGAGTCTAGCACGTCGAGGAGGCGGCGGGTCGCGCGGCGCCGGGCGGCGGCCGCCCGGGCCTCCTTGCCATGCGCCGCCCCGTGCGTGAAGATGGGCGCCCTTTTCCCGCATCGGCCTCCTTCCCGACGGTTGCCATGACGATCCGAGACATCCTCCCACCCGTGCTCCGCGGCGAAGAAGCCGCCGGGCTCACGCCCGAGGACCGCGCGCGCCTGGAGGCCGCCGTCGAGACGGCCCGGAGCGAGGGCGCCCTGCCGTTCCTCCGCGACGAGTGCGCGGGCCGCCAGCGGCAGCCGGGCTGCACCGCGGGCGTGGACTACCTGCTCGCCCTGGCCTGCGCGGCGCACGGCGAGATCGAGCGCGCGCTCCAGACGCTGCTGGCGCTGGGCGAGCGGCTGACGGCCGTCCGGCAGTGGGAGCCGCTGGCGGCCGTCGCCGAGCGCAGCCTCGCGCTGGAGGAGACGCATGCCGGGGCCCGGCTGCTGGTCCGCGCGCACGAGGGGCTCGCCCGGGACCCCGAGCGCATCGAGGCGCTGGAGCGCGCGTTCGGCATCCTCTCGGAGGACCTGGAGCTGGGGCTGCTGCTGGCCGTGCGCCTCGGCGAGGCGGGGCAGGGAGAGCAGCGCCGCCTGCTGCTGGCCGACCTGCTGCCGGCCTTCGCCGCGCAGGACCGCTTCGCGGGGCTCGAGGAGGCGGCGCTCGAGTTCGTCGAGCATGCGACGGTGGACGGATTGGTCGGGCTCTTGCGCGTCCTGCCCGTCCCGGCGGCGCAGGGGCACATCGGCGAGTGCGAGCAACTCGTGGGCATCGCCTTCCCGGAGGTGGCCCGTGCGGGCCGTGCGGGGGAGTGCGAGCCGGCGCTGCGCGCGGTGGCGCTGGCGGCGGTCGCGAAGGACGGCGCGGCGGGCGCTGCGTGCTTCCGCGGGGCGCTGGTGGAGTCGCTGCGCCAGGGCCCGGGCCGCGCGCTGCCCGACGTGGAGGTGGTGATCGCGACCTCCGGAGTGGCCGATCCCGTGAAGCCACTGCCCGAGGCCCTCGAGCGCTTCGACCGCATCGCGGTCCTGCCGCCGGGCCGCGCCGTGTGGCACGACACGTTCCAGGCCGGACGCGTGACGGCCGACGACGGCGAGATCGTGACGCTCCAGTTCGCGCGCTCTAAGGACCACCGCATGCCCTACGTCGCGGCGAGGCGCTCGCTCACGGCGATCGAGGAGGACGACCTGCGGCTGCTCCAGCTCACGCGGCCCGCCGAGGTCGCGCGCCTGCGCGCGGAGGAGCCGGCGGAGGTGCTGGCGCGGGCCCTGCGGGCGCTGGGCGGCTCGAGCGACGCGCAGCGGCTCAAGGTCTTCCTCGTGGGCACCGACCTGGTGCCCGTCAAGGAGTGGAACTCCTTCTGGCGCCGGGCGAAGGCCGCCGCCCCGGGGCACCCGCACATCGACACCTCGCGCGCCTTCGAGCAGACCTATCGCTGGCGGTCCGAGGCGGAGGCGGCGGTCGAGGCCGAGGCGCCCACCGACGCCCCGCTGCCCGCCTACGAGATCCGCAAGCCGGTGCGCGCGAACCTGAACACGCTGCGCAAGTTCCTCTCGCAGCATCCGGGCGCGGAAGCCGCGCTCGCGCAGCGCTTCGGCAGGTTCGTCGAGCGCGCCATGGCGGACGAGGCCGGCGACCGGGCCGACCGGGCACGCGCGGGGCTCTACTTCGCGCGCTGGTTCCCCGAGCGCGTCGAGGAGTGGACCGGCGTGCTGCGGCAGCTGTGGGAACAGGGGCTCGCGGTCGCCGACCTGACGGGTGAGGACGAGCAGTTGATGCTGCTCGGGGTCTCGCATGCCGCGGGCGTGGAGTCCGATGCGATCCTCTCGGCGCTCGATTCGCGCTTCTCGGCGGTACGCGAGGAGGCCGGGCGCCTGCGCGCCCAGCTGGGCGATGCGGGGCGCGCCGACATGCGGCGCACGCTCCTTCAGCACGGCTCGCGCTATCCCGGGGCGGCGCTGCGCCTCGCCGAGGACGAGCTGTCGGGAGGAGAGCCGCCGGCCGACGCCTGGCTGGTGCTGTGGTCCGCCCTGGTGCTGCTCGAGGACCGGCCCAAGCCCTCGCTGGCCGAGAAGGTGCAGCGCTGGCTCGAGGTGGGCGGCGCCTTCGACCGCCTCCTCGAGGGCCGGCCGTGCCCCGAGGAGGAGAGGCTCAAGTTGAGGGTGCTCTTCCGCTCGTGGCGCTCGAGTGACCGCTACCTGTTCCCGGCACTGGAGGCGCTGGAGCGCTTCGGGCTCGCGGCCGAGGCGGCCGCCATCCGCGCCGGGCGGCAGCAGCGGGTGGACAAGCTCTTCGAGGGCGTGGGGCAGCAGGCTGAGGGCGTGGACCTCCCGGTCATGACCCGTGCCACCTGGGAGAGGCTCGGGAAGGAGCTCGAGCGCCTGCAGCGCGAGCTGCGCACCACCATCCCGGCCGCCATCCAGAAGGCGCGCGAGCTGGGCGACCTGCGCGAGAACGCCGAGTATCACTCGGCCAAGCTCAAGCAGGCCAACGTGAGCCGCCTGGTGGCCGCGCTCCAGCTGCGCCTTGCGCGCGCGCGCTTCGTGGACGAGGTCCAATACAAGGACGGCGTCGTGGGGCTCGGCACGGAGGTGGTGATCGAGAGCGCCGACCAGGAGCTGCGCACCTACTGGATCCTGGGAGAGGACGAACACCACCATGGCGGAAACGTGGTGTCGTTCCAGGCGCCTGTGGGGCGCGCGCTCGTGGGGCTCGCGATCGGCGACGAGGTGGAACTCGGCGAGGGCGCGGAACGTCAGCGCTGGCACGTCGTCTCGGTGGAGCGGAAACTGCCTCGGGGTGAGACGTAACGACGTGCCTTCCCGTTGCGGGCCCCCGGCACAATCGTTGCCCATGGTCCGCGTTCGTCGGGAACCCGCAAATCGCGCTTGGAACGGACGCCGGTTCGGGCTATGGTGCGAAGCATGACCTTGCTGCCCGTCGTCCCGAGGCGACGGGAGCGCCCATCGGAGAGACGCCCACGCGGCGGTTCGATGTGAGTGGGCGGCGAAGACATTGACGTTTGGCACAACGAGGGACGGCTACTCGTCCGGAGTGTTGGGTCGGAAAGGGAATTCCCGCCGCCCACCTAGCAGAGTGGAGACCTGAAGAAGCCCCGCGGGGCACGCGATGGTTGCGTGCCCCGCGGCGCAGGAGCGGAATCGCCGGCGGGCCGCGCGCCCGGCAGCCGCTGACACGGGAGGCGTGATGGGACTGCAGGCGCGGGCGCCGGAGTTGAGCCTCGAGGTCGAGGACTCGCTGCGCGGCGCGCTCGCCCTCGGGCTGCTGGAGGCCGAGGGCGTGCGCCTCGAGCCCGTGCCCGCCGAGTTCGACGAGGAGTGCCGGCGGGTCTGCGCGCACCTCGAGAGCCAGTTCGGGGGGCGGCCGCCCGCCGACATCCCCGGCGTGGCCGAGACCCGCGCGCTCTTCCACCGGCTGGGCGTGGACCCCACCAAGACGCGCCCGAGCAGCGAGGCGCTGCTGCGCCGCGTGGTGGGGGGCAAGGGCCTGCCGCGGGTGAACCTCGCGGTGGACATCTGCAACCTGTGCTCGCTGGAGCACCAGTTGCCGCTGGGGCTCTACGACCGCGAGGACGTGCGGGGCGCGGTGCGCGCCCGCACCGGCCGCGAGGGCGAGGGCTACGCGGGGATCCGCAAGCAGCGCGTGAACCTGGCGGGGCGCCTGCTGCTGGCCGACGACGAGGGCCCCTTCGGGGCGCCGACCTCGGACTCGGCGCGCACCGCCGTCACCGACGCGACCACGCGGCTGCTGGTCGTGGTCTTCTGCCCGCTGGAGCGGGCGGATCGCAGTCTCTCGGCGATGCTGGAGCACATCGCCGAACGCCTCACGCGTCACGCGTCCGCGAGAGTGGTCGCCGTGCGCGTGGTGCAATGACCCGTCCCGGGGTCCTTCCCGGGACGAAGACGCCAGGGAGGAACACGCACATGAGGAGGATCGGCATCAGCGTGATGTTGGTGCTCGCGCTCGCGGCCGGAACGGCGAGTGCGGGAGGAGTGGGGATCGGCCTGTTCGGAGGCACGAGCATCCCCATCGTCCAGGACGACAACGGGAGCGGGACCGTCTTCGGCGTGAGGGCGCCCGTGCGGCTGATCCCGCTCGTGACGGTGGAGCCGTACTTCTCCAAGACCGCGGGCGGGGACAAGGAACAGGACTTCGAGGGGACGCCGATCACCTACGGCGGCATCGACGTCACGGGCTACGGCGTGAACGTCCTCCTGACGTTCGGAGGGAAGTTCCAGCTCTACCCGTACGCCGGCATCGGCACGTTCAAGCTGAAGCGCGAGGGACTGGACGAGTCGCGGACGGGCTACAACTTCGGGCTCGGACTCGGCCTGTCGCCGCTGCCGAAGATCTCGTTCCACGTGCGGGGCGAGCTGGCCGCGGCGGTGAGTGACGAGACGTCGCGCAAGTGGGCGAGCGTGACCGCCGGCGTCTCGTACAACTTCATCAGTTTCCCGGTTCCCTGAGGAGGCTCACACCATGAAGAAGCATCGCCTGCTGTTGCTCGGCCTCGGGGTGGTCGCCCTGGCGGCGCTGGCCGCCACCGGGTGCTTCATCACCTCGGCGCAGGTCTTCGCGCACTTCGACCTGCCGAACCCGTTCACCATCCAGTCCACCGAGTCGCCCTTCGAGCGCGTCGCCGTGGACCTGAACACGGTCACCGAGTACACGGACAACAAGGACAAGCTGAAGGGCCTGGCGGACGTGGCCATCATCGGCAAGTTCACCAACGTCTTGGGTCCGGCCGGCGGCGTGGAGGTGTGGATCACGGCCGGCGAGACGAACTACGACACCGTCGAGGGCATCACGACGAACGCCACCAAGCTCTGGGGCCCGGGCTCGATCGGGGCCACGGGGGCCGTCAACGACATCACCTGGGACGAGTCGGCCAAGCTGTTCAAGGCCGCCGGCAAGACCATCCTCATCAACGAGGTCAAGGGCGACGGCCAGTTCACCGTCTACATCATCGGCACCGCCGGTGAGTACCACATCAGGGTGGACAAGGGCGGCATCATCCTGGTGCTGGACGCGGGCGTCTAGCGGCCTCTTCGCAGGACAAGTGGCGGCCGGATCCGGCATGCGGGTCCGGCCGCACGGCTTCGGGGCGTGACGGTCCAAGGCCGCCCGCGTCATCCCCGCCAGCGGTTGGTGATGGGGAGCCTGCGGTCGCGGCCGAAGGCGCGCGGGGTGATCTTCACGCCCGGCGGGCTCTGGCGGCGCTTGTACTCGGCGGCGTCCACCATGCGGATCACGCGCCGCACCATCGCCTCGTCGTGGCCCATCCCGGCGATCTCGCCCACCGCGCGGTCCTCCTCGACGTAGGCCTCGAGGATGGCGTCGAGCACGTCGTAGGGCGGCAGCGTGTCCTGGTCGGTCTGGTCGGGTTTGAGCTCGGCCGTGGGCGCGCGCGTCAACGTGCGCTCGGGGATCACCGGCGAGACCGCGTTCCGGTGGCGGGCGAGACGGTAGACCATGGTCTTGTAGACGTCCTTGAGCAGCGCGAAGCCGCCGGCGGTGTCGCCGTAGAGCGTGCTGTAGCCGACCGAGGTCTCGCTCTTGTTGCCGGTGGTGAGCACCAGCCAGCCGAACTTGTTCGAGAGCGCCATCAGGTAGTTGCCGCGGATGCGCGCCTGCAGGTTCTCCTCGGTGATGTCGCCCGCGCGCCCGGCGAAGGCCGGCGCCAGCGTCCGGCCGTAGGCCTCGAACACCGCGCCGATGGGGATGGCGTAGAAGCGCGTGCCCAGCGCGCGGGCGAGGGCCTCGGCGTCCTCGCGCGAGAGCCCGGCGCTGTAGGGGCCGGGCATGGCCACGCCCACGACCTTCGCGGGCCCGAGCGCGTCGGCGGCGACGCAGGCGCACAGCGCCGAGTCGATGCCGCCCGAGAGCCCCAGCACCACGGCATCGAAGCCGTTCTTGCACACGTAGTCGCGGGTGGCGTGGACGAGCGCGTCGTAGATCTCGGCCACGAGGTCGCGCACGCGCGGCGCGGGCCGGGCGGGCGGGGCGGGCTTCGCGGGCCTGGTCCACGCAGGCGGCACCGCCAGCAGGATCCGCGGCAGGGCCTCGCCGCCCTCCAGCGCGCGGCCCTTGCGCAGCCGCGCGTCGTGCAGGCGCGCGTTCGAGACCTCGTCGAGGTCGAGGTCGGCCACGACGAGGTCCTCGTCGAACAGGGCCCCCTCGGCCAGCACCTCGCCCTGCGGGCCCACGATCAGGCTGGCGCCGTCGTGCAGCACCTCGTCCTGGCCGCCCACCAGGTTCACGTACGCCACCACCGCCAGGTTGTCGCTGGCGCGGGTGCGCAGCATGCGCCGGCGCTCGTCGGCCTTGCCGGCGTGGTAGGGCGAGGCCGAGAGGTTGACGATGACCTCGGCGCCGCCGCGCGCCACCTGCTCCTCGATGGGGCCGCCCGGCAACCAGATGTCCTCGCAGATGCTCACGCCCAGCACCACGTCGCCGCGCACGAACACCGCGTTGTCGAGCCCCGGGGCGAAGTAGCGGTTCTCGTCGAAGACGCCGTAGTTGGGCAGGTAGTGCTTGCGGTAGACGCCGGCCCAGTGCCCGTCGTGCAGCACCGCCGCCGCGTCGCACAGGTCCACGCCCCAGTCCACCGTGCCCACCACCACGGTCATGCCCTTGGTGTGCGGCGCGAGGTCGCGCGTGCGCTCGACCGCGCGCTCGATGAACGACGGCTTCAGGAGCAGGTCCTCGGGCGGGTAGCCGGTGATGACCATCTCGGGGAGGGCCAGCACGTCCACGGCCAGCGCGCGGGCGCGCTCGATGGCGGCGACGATGCGCTCGAAGTTGCCGTCGAGGTCGCCGACCGTCGGGTTCAGTTGGGCGAGGCCGAGCCGCAGGGCGCGCATGGGCGCCGGGATTGTGGCGGGTCGGCAGCGAAGGCGCAAGAGGCCGCGAGCCGGGGCCCGAGCGGAGTGTTGGGGCGCGGCCGGCGATGCTCCACCCGCCCCGCCGCGGCGGCCGTGGCGGAGCGGCGGGGCGCGGCCGGCGATGCTCCGCCCGCCGCACCGCGGGCGCCGGCTTGTGTCCGGCGCCGCCTTGCGCTTCCCTCCGTGTCCATGCGCGTGCTCTTCCTGGAGAACGAGGACTCGTTCTCGTGGAACGTGATCGACCGCCTGCCGTGCGAGCGGGGCGACGTCGCCGTCGTGCCCGGGCGCGGGGTGGCGGCGCGCCCGGAGCGGCTGGCCGGCGTGGACGTGCTGGTGATCGGGCCCGGGCCGACCGACCCGGTGCGCGCGGGCCTCGTGGGCGTGGTGCACGAGGCCGCGGCGCGGCACCTGCCGACGCTGGGCATCTGTCTCGGGCACCAGGCCATCGGGCTCGCCTTCGGGGCGCATCTGGTGCGCACGCCGCCGCGGCACGGCAAGCGCTCGCTCGCGACCTTCGCGGGCGGGCGCATCTTCGCCGCGTTCGACGGCCCGCAGACGGTGATGCGCTACCACTCGCTGGCGCTCACCGACGTGGTGCCCCCGCTGCGCGTGGTCGCGACCAGCGAGGACGGCGTGGTCATGGCGGTCGAGCACGACACGCTGCCGATGGCGGGGCTGCAGTTCCACCCCGACTCCTTCGCCACGCCGCGCGGCGCCGAGATGATCGCCGGCTTCTTCCGGGGGCTCGCGTGAGGCTCGCCGACCTCGAGGCGCTGCCCGCCTTCGCCCTGCTGGGTCCCGGCTTCGGCGGGGGCGAGGCGCTGCTGCTGACGGACCTGCGCCCCTCGCCGCGCGCGCCGCAGTTGGTCTTCGCGCCCTACGAGACGCCCGGACGCGAGGCGACGCTCCTCGGGGGCGAGGTCCGGCGCGTCGGGGCGCTCGAGCTCCCGCCGCCGGCCGCGCTCGACCCGCGGCTGGATGCGGCCGGACACGCGGAGGCCGTCGCCGTCATCCGCGAGGCGATCGCGGCGGGCGACGTCTACCAGGTGTGCCTCACGCTGCGGGCGCGGCTGGCGCCGGTCGCGGGCGCCGCGCTGCTCGCCCGCATGGCGGCGCAGGGCCTGCCGCGCTTCGCCGCCTGGGTGCGGCTCCCGGACGGCACCGAGTTCGTCTCGGCCTCCCCGGAGCTGCTCTTCGAGATCGAGGGCGAGCGCATCCGCTCGGAGCCCATGAAGGGCACCGCGCGCCCCGACGAGGCCGGCGTGCTGACGGCCAGCGACAAGGACTGGGCCGAGCTGGCCATGATCACGGACCTCGTGCGGCACGACCTCACGCCCATCTGCCGGCCGCGGAGCGTGACGGTGCGCGCCGAGCGGCGCCTCGTGGCGTTGCCCTACGCGGTCCAGGCCGTGAGCGACGTGGAGGGCGCGCTGCTGCCCGGCGTGACGCCTCTGGACGCGCTCGAGGCGCTGCACCCGGGCGGCTCGGTGACGGGCGCTCCCAAGCGCGCGGCCCTCGCCACGATCCGCCGGCTCGAGAGCACTCCGCGCGGCGCCTTCTGCGGCGCCCTCGCCTTCTGCGAGGGCGGGCGCGCCACGACGAGCCTGCTCATCCGCACCGCGAGCCGTGACGCATCCGGTTGGGTCTACGGTGCGGGCGGCGGCATCGTCTACGACTCGGACCCGGCCCGCGAGCTGGAGGAGGTGCGGGTGAAGCTGGGGGTGCTCACGTGAGGTACACGACGCTGCGCGTGACCGCCTCGGGCGTGGTCCTCTACGAGCAGCACCTCGAGCGCCTCGCGCCCGAGGGGCCGGCGGCCTTGGAGGCTTTCGCGCGCTTCGCCCGCGAGGCGCGCCCGGGCATCTACGCCGTCACCGTGCGGGGGGGGACGCTCGCGGTCGAGCCGCGCGGCGGCTCGGCCCTGGTCGCGGGCATGCCGGCCCGTCTGGTGGTCTCGCCGTTCGCCGCACAGCGAGGCGCGTTCCCCAAGCCGGCTCCGCCGAGCCCGTACGACGCCGTGCGGCAGCCGGGCGTGGCCACGCTGCTCACCTCCGCCGACGGCAGCGAGATCTACGAGAGCTGCGTGGCCGCCGTGCTGGGCTGGGACGGTGCGCGCTTCATCTGCGTGCCCGAGGACCGCCCGCGGGTGGCCTCGGTGGCCGAGGCCGCGGTGCGCGCCGTGCTCCCGCACACGCGCGCGCCGCTCCGCACCGCGGACTCCACACCCCTCGTCCTGCTCAATGCCGTGGCCGGGCCGTGCGTGGTGGATACAGGACGGCCGCCGCCACCCCCCGAGGTCCTGGAGATGCTGGCGCGGGTCCTGGAGCGCTCCACGCGCCGTCCGTGACGGCCCGGGCACCGCGCCCCGGGCGCCGGGGCCGGCGACCTGGGCCCGTGGACACGCGAGGGGGTCCGCGCCGCGGGAGAGGCGCCCTGGGGCTACTGGCGCGGGTCCGGATCGGGGGGCGCCGGGCGAGTCCGGGGGAAACGAAAACGCCCGGGGGAAGCCCGGGCGATCCCGTTTCCGGCACGCGAACAGGCAGCCGTCCGCGCCGTTCCAGGGGAAGCGAGGCGCCGGCTCTTGCCCGCCGGCGGCCTCGTCTTCCGCGCCGCTCGGTGGCAGGGGCCCTGTCGGGCCCGGCTTTACTGCCACAAGTGGCTCCTGAACTGGCCTTGGAAGACCGGACCCGAATCCGGCCTCCACGTTCTGCCAAACGCAAGAGGCGTTCCGGGGGGAATCCGGGCCACCAAGGCACGCAGTAGATTGTCTCAACGTGGGGGGCGGCCAGCCAAGAACAAAGTGGCGTTCGCGGAATGCCCGGCGGTGGCCGGAAACGCATGCCGAAATGCCACATGGCTGCTACGAAGGTCCCATTGCGGGACCCCCTCCGGCGGTGCTTGGCGGGGCTCCTTCGCGACTGCGGCTCGACCTCACGCGGTCCGGCCCCGGCCCGCGCGTGCGCCCGCCGCCTGCCGGGTCGAGAGCCCGGCCGCCGCCAGCGCCACGGCCGCCATGACCAGGTAGGCGTCGTGCGTGGCCGCCGCGAAGGCCAGCGGGTGCGCGGCGCCGCCGTGCGCGCTGGCGGCCAGCGTGCCGCCGCCGTGCGCGGCGAAGCGCGTGGCCACGATCGCCGCCATGGCGGCCGCGCCCGTGGCGATGCCGAGGTTGCGCATGGTGGCCTGCAGGCCCGAAGCCAGCCCGAGGCGCTCGGGCGGGACGCTGCCCATGACCGCGCTCGAGTTGGGCACGGTGAAGATGCCGAGGCCGGCCCCGATGAGGGCCATGCCCCCGAGGATGTGGCCGGGGTGGGGCGAGACGCCGACCTGCGACATCACCGCGAAGCCCGCGGCGGTGAGCAGCATCCCCGCCACCGAGAGCGGCCGCGTCCCGATGCGGTCCGACCAGCGCCCGGCGGCCGGGGCGAGGACGAGCGACAGCAGCGGCAGCACGGCGAGCCAGCGCCCGCTGCGCGCGGCGTCGAAGCGCAGCACCTCCTCGAGGTAGAGCGGCAGGTGGAAGCCCACGGTGATGGACAGCCCGTTGGCGATCATGGTCAGCGCCGTCGCCACGCCGAGCGGCCCGCGCAGCAGCTCCAGTGGCAGCAGCGGGTGGGCCGAGCGCGCCTCGTCCAGCGCGAAGAGGGCCAGAAGCAGACCCGCCAGCACGAAAGCCGGCCACACGTGCGCGTCGCCCCAGCCGTGCTCCGGTCCCCTCGAGAGCCCGAGCGTGAGCGCGACCAGCGCCCCACACCACAGCGCCGCGCCGGCCAGGCTCAGGCTGGTCCTGTGCCCCGGCGGGTCGTGCGGCACGCGCGTCCACAGCAGCCACTGGGCCACGAGGCCGATGGGCAGGTTGATGAGGAAGATCCAGCGCCACGAGAAGTGGCCCACCAGCACGCCCCCGAGCGGCGGCCCCAGCGCCAGCCCCACGCCCACCATGGCGCCGAAGGCGCCGAGGGCGCGCCCGCGCTCCTCGGGGCCGAAGGCCGCCGTGAGCAGCGCCGTGCTGTTGGCGGACATCATCGCCGCCCCGAGACCCTGCACGGCCCGCGCCGCGATCAGCAGGGGCGCCGAGGGCGCGGCCGCGCACAGCAGCGAGGCCACCGTGAAGACGGCCTGCCCCACGCCGTAGACGCGCCGGCGGCCCAGCAGGTCGGCGAGGCGCCCCATGGTGAGCAGGAGCCCCGTGATGGTCAGCACGTAGGCCAGCACCACCCACGCGATGGCGGTGACGGGCACGCCGAAGGAGCGCGACAGCGTGGGCAGCGCGATGTTGACCACGCTGATGTCGAGCACGGCCATGATGGTGCCCAGCGCCAGCGCGGGGAAGACGCGCCAGCGTGGCAGGGTGGGGCTGTGCATGACGGGGACTCTACGGGGCGCCGCCGGTGGGGCTCAAGCGAAGGGCGCCGGCGGAGGCCGGCGCCCTCCTTGGACGGCGTGCGGGGCCGCTACTTCCCCGCGCGTGCCCAGCGCAGGATCTCGGGCAGGTTCGGGGTCTTGCCGTACATCAGCAGCCCGATGCGGAACACGCGCGCCGCGCCGCGCAGCACGACCCAGCCCGCGAGGGCGAGCAGCGCGAGCGAGGCCGCGATCTGCCAGGTCGGGACGTTCGCCAGGGGCGAGGCGAGCCGCAGCATCATGGTGCCGGGCGCGGTCGGCGGGAGCAGGGAGAGCGTGACGGCCAGGGTCCCGTCCGGGTGCGCCATGAGCGGCAGGATCAGGATGATGGGCAGGAAGTTCGCGAACGAGAGCATGACGGCGAACTGCTGGGACTCGCGCATGTTGCTCGTGACCGCCCCGAGACCGGTCATGAGGCTCGCGTAGAACACGTATCCCAGCAGGAAGTAGACGACGGCCAGCGCGAGCAGGGCGGGGGACAGGTGGACCTCCGCCATGGCCAGCATGGGCGCGCTGAGCGCCACGCCGGCTCCCATCCACACGGCGACCAGCGTGAACCCGACCGCGCCGAGGCCCAGCATCTTGCCGGCCAGCAGGTCCTCTGCGGAGAGCGTGCACAGCAGGGACTCGAGGATGCGCGACTCCTTCTCCTCGCTCACGCCCTGCAGCAGGTACTGGCCGCCGGTCATGATGCACATGCCCAGCAGGACGGCGAACAGCAGCGGGATCATGAATTCCAGCATCTCGCGCCGGTCGCCCTGGACCTCGAAGCGGCCCTGCTTGCTGAGGGTGTAGAAGTCCAGCGCGCCGGCGGGCCGTGCCGCGCGCTCGATGCGCAGGGAGTCCCCGCGCCCGGCGAGCAGGTTCTTCACCAGCCAGCGCTCGATGGGGCGTCCCGATCCGGCGCCCGAGAAGATGCCGCTCGAGCGGGCGTAGCGGCGCAGCCGGCCCGACTCGAGGTAGTCCGCGGCGATGACCAGGCCCTGCGACAACTCGCCCGAGCGGATCGCCTTCTCGAGGGCCGGCTGGCCCGGGTAGAGGGCGACCTCGGTGCGATAGGTCTCGGCCTTCGCGCCGGCCTTGAACGGGTCCGCCGCCATCGGGGTGACGAAGGACAGCGTCGGGTTCGCGTACAGGCCCGAGGAGTCCACCACGCCGAGCCGCGTGAAGGAGCGCAGCGACTCGCGCCGTCCGGAACTCCCGATGACGGTGTTGAGGGTCATGATGCCGCCGAAGTAGAGCGGCACGGCGATGATGGTGAAGAGGAACGCCTTGCGGCGCACGACGGTGAGGTACTCGCGCCGCGCCACGATCAGGGCCCGCGCCCAGGAGAAGGTCATCGCGCACCTCCCCGGGCGGGCTCGTCCAGCGTCGGCGGGCCGCTCTGGCCGTGGTCGAGGCCGAGGCCCTCCCGCACGACCTTCACGAAGACGTCCTCCAGCGGCAGGGTGGCGACCGCGAACGACTCGATGGCGATGTCCCGCGCCACCAGCTCCCGCAGCACCGACTGCGGCGTGGCATCCGGCTCGAGCAGGAGCTTCCAGTCGCCGTCCGCGCGCTCCACCTGGCGCACGCCGGGGCATCCGCCGAAGGCGGGACCGGCCGCGGCCTGCGGGCCGCCGTGCACCAGCACCGCGTGGTCGGCGTACTGGCGGCGGAACTCGCGCACGGAGCCGTAGAGCACCATGTGCCCGCGGTTGATCATGAGCGCACGGTCGCACAGCTCCTCGACCTTGTTCATCTGGTGGGTCGAGAGCAGCACGGTGCTGCCCGCCGCCCGGCGCTCGGCGAGCAGGTCCTCGAACAGCTGCGTGTTGATGGGATCGAGGCCGGTGAAGGGCTCGTCCAGGATGAGCAGGCGCGGCTCGCCGATGAGCGCGGTGCAGAACTGCACCTTCTGCTGCATGCCCTTCGAGAGCGTCTGCACCTGCTTCTTCGCCCACTCGCCCAGGTCCATGCGCTCGAGCAGGGCGAGCCCGGAGGCGCGCGCGGCGTGGGCGGACATGCCCTTGAGCTCGCCGTAGTAGGCCAGCACGTCGATGACGGGAACGCGCCGGTAGAGCCCGCGCTCCTCGGGCAGGTAGGCGATGTGCCGCCGTGAGTCGCCGCCCACGGGCCGGCCCTCGAGCCGGATCTCGCCCGAGTCGGGCTTCAGGATGTCGGTGATCATGCGGATGAGTGTGGTCTTGCCGGCGCCGTTGGGACCCAGCAGGGCGAAGATCTCGCCCGGCCGGACCTCGAACGACACGCGGTTCACCACCGCCCGTCCGTCGAAGGTCTTGATGACGTCGCGGACCTCGAGCATCGGTTTCTCCGTCTGGGGAAGCGGGGCACCGAGTGTGCGGAGGGCCCCGTGGGCGCTGCCCGCGCCCGGGCGGTCCGTCCCTTCCTGGTCCCGGACCGAGCGGCGAGACTAGGGGACGGACCCGCCCTGCTCAAGGGCGGCGCGACCGGCGCGTGCCGCCGGCGCCGGGGGCGGCCGTCCCGGCGGCCGGTGCGGATGCGGCCGGCCGCCTGCGGGCCGTGCAGAATCTGGGCAGACCGCACGCCTGCGGGCCCCCGGCGGGCCGCTAACTCCCGTGGTGGCAACGGGGCCCGCTGGCCCTGGACTTGCAGCGATCCCGATGGTCCCGGCGGCGGCGACCCCGACCGCCACGCGTTGTCCCGAACCCCCGACGTGCCATGACCAAGACTCTCAGGCGGCTCAGTCCCCTCCTCGGCCTGCTGCTCCTGCTGCCGGGCTGCGAAGCCGTGACGCCGACGGCTCCCGTGGAGATCCCCCCGCTCTCGTCCCTCGCGCTCTCGCTCCACGCCGACACGCTGCAGGCGGGCGGGACGCGCCAGTTCATCGCCACGGCCCTCGACACCCTGGGGAGCCCGTACACCGGCCCGCTGCTCTGGAGATCGGGCGACACCGGTGTGATCACCGTCACGAGCGACGGCTTCGTGCGCGCGGTGGGCGAGGGCTCGACGTGGCTCTTCGTGGAGGGCGGCGGCAGGCAGGACAGCGCGAGCGTGCTCGTCTACCCGCTGGAGAGCGGCTGGGTGATCCAGACCAGCAACGCCAGCGAGCGCCTGAACGGCGTGTTCTTCGACGGCAACGGCCGGCTCGGCTGGGTCGTGGGCAACGGGGGTGTCGTGCTCTCGACCGTGAATGCCGGCGGCAACTGGACGCGGAGCCTGCCGGCCACCACGAACCTGCGAGGGGTGTGGTTCACGAGCTCCGCGGAGGGCTGGGTCACGGGCGACAACGGCACGGTGCTCCACACCGAGGACGGCGGCGGCCGCTGGACGCGGCTCACCAACACGGGCGCGGGCGAAGACCTCATGCACGTCCACTTCGCCACCCGCGACACGGGCTGGGTGGTGGGCTCGAACGGGCTCGTCCTGCGCACGTTCGACCGTGGCGCGCACTGGCAGAAGACCTACCTCGGCGGCCTCACCCTGAACAGCGTGATGTTCACGGGCGCCCGCGACGGCTGGGCGGTGGGCGAGGGTGGCGTCATCCTCGGCACGCACGACCGGGGGCTGTCCTGGTTCGTGGTGCAGCCTTCCGTGACGGGCCTGGCGCTGCGGTCCGTGTGGCGGCGCAGCGTCGAGCGAGCCGTGGCGGTGGGCGCGACGGGCGCCGTGCCGCGCACCGGGACCCCGCAGGACTCGGTGGCCTGGCTGCTCGGCAGCGCGGGCAGCGAGAACCAGCTCGAGGGCGTGTGCTTCCCGACCGACGAGACGGGCTACACCGTGGGCTGGAACGGTCTGACGGGCACCGTGCGTCGCAGCGACGACGGCGGCGAGACGTGGCGGCCTCAGGTGGTGCGCGCCACGTTCCGCCTGCGCGCGGTGTTCTTCGTGGACGGGCGGCGAGGCTGGGCCGTGGGCGAGAGCGGGATGATCCGCCACACGGCCTCCGGCGGCGAGTAGCCGCCGGGGCGGCACCGACCACGCGGGCCCGCACTGCGCTATAGTCGGCGGGTCCGGGCCGCGCCGCCGCACCCTTCCGGAGACCCGCCATGCCCCAGCGTCTCATCATCGTCGATGGCTACAACGTCATCCATCGCGCGCCCCTGCTGAGGCCGGGTCCCGACCGCACGCTGCGCGAGGCGCGCGAGAAGCTGGTGAACCTCCTGTCGTGGGCGGTGGGCAAGGGCGACACCCGCTTCCTCGTGGTCTTCGACGGCGCCGAGGGCGTGGGGGCCGAGGAGCGCGAGAGCCGCGTCGAGGTGCGCTATTCGAAGCCCCCGCAGAAGGCCGACGACGTCATCCGCGTGCTGGTCGAGGAGCAGATCGAGAACGAGCGCCGCGTCACCGTGGTGACGGCGGACCTCGAGGTCGCGCGCCACGCGCGGGCCATGGGCGCCGACGTCTCGCTCTCGGACCTCTTCCTCGCGAGCGTGCTCGGCCCGGTCCAGCCGGAGAGCCCGGAGAAGCCGCCCTCGCTCTCGAAGAAGGAGATCGAGGAGTGGGCCGAGATCTTCCGGCGCGGCCGCACGGAACCGGCGTCGCCCGACGACGAAGGCTAGCCGGGGGCCGCGGTACGGGAACGCCGACGGGCGGGTCGAGAGACCCGCCCGTCGTGCTGTGATGCGTCCCTGGCAGGGAGGCTTACGGCAGGGCGTCGGCGATCTCGTCCGGCACGACCAGGAAGGGCAGCAGCCAGGCCTGCGAGTCGTAGGGCGCCGTGTCGTCGAACAGCGTGCCGCGCGAGAGGGCGTTCACGCCGAAGTGGCCGATCGGCGGGCCCACGGGCCCCGGGCCCGGTCCCGCACCGGGGGGCGGCAGGTGCCACACGCCGGTGTAGGTGTTGTCGCCGTTGTTGCGGAAGCGGAGGCGGTTTCCGAACCTGCACAGCACCACGACGTCGTCGTTCTTGAGCGTCGTCACGGTCAACGTGATGGGCGTCTCCGGCTCGAACTTGAGGATGCGGCGCAGGAACACGAACTGCAGCGGGTCGGTGATGGTCGTGTCCAGGCCGGCCGTCTGGACGCGCAGGCTCTCGATGCGGGTCTGTGCGTCCCTGGACGTCACCTTCACGCTGGAGGTGGCCACGATGCGCCACATGCTCCGGGCGCCATCGGGTGACGGGCGGCGCTTCAGCAGGATGCGGCGCACCCAGTGGTCGGCGAGCGGCTTGTGGATCACGTTCAGCGTCGAATCGGCAGGGGTGGCCTCGGTGTCCGGCGTGCCCGCCAGGATGTTGAACTCGCCGCCGAGCAGCTTGTGCACGGTGACGATGGCCGTCGTGGGGCGCCCGGCCGAGTCGCTGTCCGCGAAGGCGAACTCGAATCTGCGCTGCACGTCGGTGATGTTGCGCCAGAAACGCAGCGGCCGGATGGCCGCGAAGCTGCCGGGGGTGGCGCCGCCGAGCGCGGTGACCTCGGCGTTCTCGAACTGCGCGTCCTCGATCACCGCGGGCTCGCTCGCGAGCACGCTGGCGACCTCCGCCTGGTCCACCGAGGAGGTCGGGGTCGTGGTGGGACTGTTCACGGTGTCTCTGCCGCAGCCGGCCAGCAGGCCCGAGACCGCGAGCAGGAAGGCTGCGAACAGGAGCTTCGCTCTCATGGGTCCTCCGTTGTGCCCGGCGGGCTCGCCGTGGCGCTGTCTGACCAGGGGCTGAAGGGACGACGCCGGCGGAGTAGAGCAGGCCGTGTGCCACGCGGGATCGCCGCGCGAAGCCCTTGGGGCCCAACAGGGGCGGCCCCGGCGCGGGTGTGGAAGGTGTACCCGGCGGGGCACTCGCGTCCCACGCCGTCGCCCCGCGGGGACACACGGCCGGGACCGGCACGCCGGCCCCGGCGGGCGGGAGCCACGAAACGGAAGGGGCGGACCGTGCCGGGTCCGCCCCCGCCTGCCTCGGGCGCCTGCGCGCGGGGCGCGTTCAGCGCTTGATGTTCACGGGCTCCTTGGTGTTGAAGGTGAGCTCGGTGCCCTCCTTCAGCTCCACCTGGTAGCCCTTGGACTTGGCCACCGCCCCGCCGGCCGCCGCGCCGCCGATCAGACCACCGATCAGCGCGCCCTTCCCGCTGCCGCCCACCGCGCGTCCGATGAGCGCACCGGCCGCGGCGCCGCCCGCCACCGCGCCGATGTTGCGCGCACGGGTGGAGCCCGCCTCGATGGCCTCGGTGGTGGCGCCCACCTTGTACTCCTTGCCCTCGACGGTGATGGAGCCGATGGCCAGGTCGAGCAAGGCACGGTCGCCCTTCACCGCGGGCTTGGCGGCGCTGACGGTGCCGCTCACGGTGCTGCCGGACGGGATCACGGTCTTGCCATCCACCACGACGTTGTTCTTGACCACACCCGTCCAGGCGTCACCCACCTGGGCGGTCTCGGAGGTGATCTTGGTGCTCAGGGTGATGGCGAGCGCCGTCCCCGACGGCACGGTGATTCCCGCGGGTGCCGGAGCGGGTGCCGGCGTCTTCTGCCCGGCGGGCGCCGGCTTCGGCTTGGCCGCCGTCTTCGTCTCGGGCGTGGTCGTGGGGGGTTGCTCCGCCGGGGGCGGCGGAACCTGGCCCTCGGGGGTGACGGCCCCCTGGCCCTGCTCGGTCGGGTTGGTGGCGAAGGCCGTGCTGTCGGCCGAGGTCTGGGCCGTCTCCTGCTTGGCCCCGCAGCCGGCCACGAAGGCCACAAGCACGATCGCCAGAGTCCAGATGCTCCAAGCGCGGTGTCGCATGTCGAGCCTCCTCGTCCTGAGCGGCGCCCTGGCGCCGTCCCCCCGGGGACTCCGGGGAGCGCACCCGTCCGGGCGGGGCTTCGCAGGGCGTTCCTGCCGGCAGCATGCCAGCCCGGGTTCCGCCAGCGCAAGCCGCTTGGATGCCCGCTCCACGGGACGCGGTTCGATGGTCCGCAACGGCGGCCACGGTCCCTGTTCTCCGGCGGCCCTGCTTCGGCTACTCTCCCCGCCGTCCGGTTCGGTCCCCCACCTCGGAGCCCTGGCGGGGATCGTGAGCCTGCAGCACCGGCGCGGCCCGGTCCGCAAGGGTGCTGTCGGGGTCGCGACGTGGCCGGGGCAGGAAAGGATGAGCCTTCCATGGACGTCGTGTTCCGCCGCGCGGACCTCGCGCAGCGCCCCGTCGGGGCGATCGTCGTCGGTATCCTCAAGGGCGAGCGCAAGCCCACCGGGGCGGCCGCTGCCGTGGACCGTGCTTCAGGAGGCGCGATCACCGAGCTGCTCTCCCGGCGTGACTTCGAAGGGAAGAGCGCCGACGTCGCCGTGCTCTACCCGCGCCGTATCAAGGCGCGGCGGCTGATCGTCGTCGGGCTGGGCCCGCGCGCGGAGCTGACGCCGCACCGCGCCCGCCTCGCCGCGGCGGCCGGCGTGCGCAGGGCCCGCGAGCTGCGCGCCGGCACGGTGGCGACGGTGGCGCTCGGCGCCGGCAGGGGCCGGCTGGACCCCGTGGCCGCCGCCCAGGCCACCGCCGAGGGCGCGGTGCTGGGGCCGTGGCGCTTCACGGCCTACCGCTCGAAGCCCGGAACCCCGGCGCTCAGGCGCGTCGAGATCGTGGAGTCGGACGGGGCGAAGGCCGCCGTGCTGGCGGCGGCGGTCGAGCGCGGGACGCGCTGGGCCGAGGGCGTGGTGCTGGCGCGCGACCTGGCGTGGATGCCGGGCGACGACCTCACGCCCGAGCGTCTGGCCGAGCGGGCGAAGGAGGTGGCCCGCGGCGCGGAGGCGAGGATCGAGGTGCTGGACGTGCCCGCCATGGAGCGCCTCGGGATGAACTGCATCCTCGGCGTGGGCCGGGGCAGCGTGCATCCGCCGCGCTTCGTCGTGCTCGAGCGCGGGCCGAGGCCGCGCGCCGGGCGCGTGCCCCCCACGGTGGTCGTGGTGGGCAAGGGCGTGACCTTCGACTCGGGGGGCATCTCGCTCAAGCCGCGCGAGAAGATGCACGAGATGAAGTACGACATGTCCGGCGCGGCGGCCGTGCTCGGCCTGTTCGCGGCGCTGCCGGGCGCGGATCTGCCCTGCCGCGTGGTGGGGCTCATCCCGACGGCGGAGAACATGCCGGGCGGTCGGGCCCTCAAGCCCGGCGACGTGCTGCGCGCGATGGACGGCACCTCGATCGAGATCACCAACACCGACGCCGAGGGCCGCCTGCTGCTGGCCGACGCGCTGGTCTACGCGAAACGCTACGAGGGCGCCACCGTGCTGGACCTCGCCACGCTCACCGGGGCCATCTGCATCGCTCTCGGCACCGCCGCGGCGGGGCTCTTCACCTCCGACGACCGGCTGGCCGGCGAGTTGATCGCGGCGGGCGAGACGGCGGGCGAGCGCCTGTGGCGCATGCCGCTGTGGGAGGAGTACGAGCGCGACCTCGAGAGCGACACCGCCGACGTGGTCAACGCCGCCGCCTCGCGGGACGGCGGGGCCTGCAACGCGGCGAAGTTCCTGCAGCGCTTCCCGGCCGGCATGCGGTGGGCGCACATCGACATGGCGGGCACGGGCTGGGCCGAGCGGGACCAGCCGCACGAGCGGAAAGGCCCCACCGGCTTCGGCGTGAGGCTGCTGCTGGAGTGGCTCACGCGCCACGCCGCGGGCTGAGCGCGGCCGGGGCCGCGCGCCGCTACTTCGTGCCCGGCGGACGCCGCCGGGCCGGGGGCGTCTTCGGCGCCTGCCGCTCCACGACGATCCCCGCCTCGGGCTGCTGCAGCCGCAGCAGGCGGCCGTCCTGGGCGACCCAGGCCGTGAAGGCCGTCTTCAAGTCGGCGATGCGCAGCTTCCTCGCCACCACGGGTCGCGCGCCCCAGCGGATGGTCTCGTTGCCCAGGTCGGTGACGGTCACGGCGACCACCGAGTCGCGCGGCGCCAGCACCATCATCGTGATGGGGCGGCTGTCGAAGGTCCTGCCCTTCAGGCTGCGGGCGATGAGGGTGAAGGTCGTGAACAGGGGCGGGTCGAGGATGAAGATCCGTCCGGGCGGGAGCATCAGCTGCTCGCCGACGCCCGCTCCGTTGATCTCGCGATAGGCGGTATAGGCCGTGTCCAGGCCACCCAGCGTGATGGCGCGGCGCATCGTGTCGGGGCCCGCGGCCGCCGCGGACCAGTATTCCTTCAGGGCGTAGTCGAAGGCGCTCAGCACGAGCGTCATGCCCTTGTCGTACGAGATCGTCCGGGTCGTCGAGTCCACGATCCAGTCCACCTGGCTCAGCGCGGGAGAGGTCACCAGCCAGCTGTTGGAGGTGACGATCAGCGAGTCCCCCAACTGGTCGAGGTTGAACTCCTCGATGCGGAAGGGTTTCCCGTTGAGCGAGACGACCAGCCTCCCGGCATCGATGGAGGTGTTCTCGGCGAGCGAAGGTGTCGGGGTGGCCGCGAGCACGAGCGCGGCACAGACGATGGCGCCCGCGCACGTCACGGCGCGGCACATGGCGGCGACCTGCTGGAGGAGTGTCATGGCGAAAAAGGGTAGCACACGCCGCCGCCGGCGCATGTCAGGCGGGCGTGAGGCCCCTGGACGGGCGCGGGCTATCGACGGCCGGGAGGGGTGTCGGGCGTGCGGGCCAGCCGCCGGCTCGTCCCGTCGCTCGTGAGGACCACCAGGGCCGTCACCCTGCCACCCTCCTTCACGAATCTCAGCCTCTGGTCCTCCCGCCCGTCGATCCCGAAGAGGTCCTGGGCCACGGGGAGCAGGGCCTGCTTCGGGCGGTCTTCCGGCTGGCTGTAGAGGACCCCGCCCTCGAAGAGGACGCGCCGCGCCCCGTACGTGCCCGCGAACGCCTGCAGCGCCCGCAGGTCGGGCTTCATCGGCCGTGTCCTCGCCTCCAGCCCGTCGAGCGCCCACCGCAGCCGGAACCGGTCGCTCTCGGAGGTCGCCGCGGCGAGCAGCTGCTCGAGCGCCCTTCCATGGGCCGCGTCGAGGGCCTGCTTCTCCGGAGCCTCCACGTCCGGCGTCACGCCCGTCCCCTCCCAGTTGGTCTTCGTGACGGGATTGACGGGGCGGCCCTGCGGGACCCACAGGGCGAAGTCGTCGTTGATGACGACGGTCGCCGGGTTGTTGGCGCCGCCGCGCGTCTTCTCGCCGACCAGCGTGGCGCGCCCGAGGGCCTTGAGGTTGTAGGCGAACTCCTCGGCCGCCGAGAACGTGCGGCTGGAGACGAGGATGAAGAGCGGGATGCGGGGCAGGGTCCGGCCCGGGACGTGGGGCTGGGTCCACGATTGCGAGGTCTCGTCCTTGGCCCGGTCATAGAAATCCGTGAAGCGCACCCCCTTGCCCGCCGGGAGGAAGTAGCTCGCGAGGAACGCCGTGGTGGAGGCCCACCCTCCTCCGTTGCCGCGCAGATCGACGATCATCGCGTCGCAATCCGCCAGGAACGCCATGGCCGCCGTGAGCTTCGGCGCGGACAGGTTCGGATGCTCGAAGTCCCGCAGGTCGAAGTACCCGACGTTCCCCTCGAGGATCCGCAGCTCGCGGGAGCCGAAGTTGTTCCGCCGCGCCTTCTCCAGCTCCGCGCCCGACGGCGGATCGTCCGCGCCCGCCTCCCCCGCCGCGCGCAGGTCCTTCACCTCCTGCGGGTCGTAGTGCACGAAGAGATGCCGGTCGTGGCTGACCTCGCGCAGGTCGCGCTGCAGCTGCTCGGCGAAGTCGGCCGGCGCCGTCGGGCTCGAGTAGGCGCCCTGCCCGAGCTTCTCCTGCAGGCGCGCGCTCATGGCCTGGCCCACCTCCGGCAGGACGTAGCGCGCCGCCACCTCGCGTGCGACGCCCAGCACCACCTCGCGCTGCTCGGCGGGCGAGAGCCGGCGGTCGTCGCCGGACGACGGCGTCTCGGCGCGAGCCGTCACGGAAGCGGCGAGCAGCGCGAAGGTCACGGCGAGCAGGTGCGGGACCGGTCTCATCTCTCCTCCCGAGCGACGGGGGCGTCCGCGGTGGTGGATGGGGACGATCGGGGACAGTCTCCCAGCGGAACCCTGCCCGGGCAAGCGGGCGGGCCCGCGCCGTCCGGGTTGCCGCCACGGCACGTGCGGGGGGAGAATGCCGCCGCGGCGCCGGCCGCGGGGCGGGCCGCGGATCCCGCGGCGGGTCTGCGCCCGGGCCGGGCATCGGCTCCCTGGAGGCCCACGTGTACGACCCCGAGGACGTCCGCCAGCGCACGCGCGAGTACTTCGACGCCGTGGGGCGCAAGTATCACGAGCTCTTCCGGGACGAGCTCGAGCAGAAGGAGTACGACCGCCGCATCCTCGACCGCTTGGCCGCGCTTCTCGGCGCCGGCGCGAAGGTCTGCGACGCAGGCTGCGGGCCCTGCGGCCACACCGCGCGGCACCTCGCGCGCGCGGGGCTCGAGGTGACCGGGATCGACATCTCCCCCGAGTGCGTCGCGCTCGCCCGGGCCGGCAGTCCCGGGCTCGCCTTCGAGGTCATGGCCATGGAAGCCATGACCTTCCCCGACGCCTTCTTCGACGGCATCCTCGCCTACTACGCCATCCTCTACACGCCGCGGGAGCATCTCCCGGCCCTGCTGGGGGAGTTCCGCCGGGTGCTGAAGCCGCAGGGCGCGCTGCTCGTGGTGGTGAAGGAGGGTGAGGGTGAAGGCTTCGTCGACGATCCCCTGGGGTCGGGCCTCCGGACCTTCTTCGCGAACTTCACCGAGAGCGAGCTGAGGACGCTGCTCGAGCGCGGCGGCTTCGAGTGCGTGTTCGCGGAGACGCGGGAGCCCTACGACTTCGAGATCCCGGTGCGCCGGGTCTACGTCATCGCCCGGAAGGCCGGAAACGGGCCCGGCCACGCGCAAAGCGAGGAGGAGGAATCATGAAAGTCCTGGCGGACCTCATGGTCGTGCCCATGGGTGTCGGCAATTCGCTGTCACCGTACGTCGCCGCCTGCGAGAAGATCCTCGCCGAGGCGGGCCTGCACACGCGCCTGCACGCCTACGGCACGAACGTCGAGGGCGAGTGGGACGTCTTCTTCGCGGCGGTCGAGCGGTGCCACCGCGAGTTGCACGCGATGGGCGCCCCGCGCGTCTCGACCACCATCAAGGTGGCCACCCGCACCGACCGGGACCAGACGCTCGAGGACAAGGTCCGCAGCGTGGAGTCGAAGCTGGGCTAGCCGGGCCAGGGGGGCGACCGCCGGGGGTCCCTTCGCGCCGCGCGGCTCAGGGTGACGCGGGCGCCCCCCCGAGCGGCACCACGGTCAGCGCGCCCCTTTGCAGCGCCTGCTCGACGCGCGGGCTCGGAACGAGGTAGAGCATCAGCAGCTTCGTCCGTCGGTCCAGCGGCAGCTCGACGAGACGCGCGGCGCGCGCGGCCTCCGGGAGCGGGCCCTCGAACGGCACGGAGTTCCGGACCAGCTCCTCGAGGCTCTCGAAAGAGGACCGGAAGGCGCGCAGCACGACCCACGGGTGCCCGATCACGAGGTTCACGCGGCGCCGCAGCAGGTAGCCGAGCGGCGCCCACCGCCGGTGTCCGGGCCGCGTGCCGACGACCTCGCCGTGCCGGGCGATCCAGCGGTCGTTGAGGCCCAGCATGTCCACCGTGCGCAGTCCCGAGTAGTAGGGGATCACGCCCGCCGCGGTGGTCGCGATCGTGACGTCGTCCGGTCCCGCGGGGAACGTCTCGGCCAGGCGCTCGCCGGCCTGCGACCAGTGCTCCGACGTGATGTGGGCCTGCAGCAGCTCCACCGACTCGACGCCGTGCTGGACCCTGCCGAAGGTGAGCGCGTGGTGGGCCGAGCCTCCCACCACGGCGAGGGCGAGCGCGACGCGGAGCCAGACGGGCCGCACGCGTGCGAAGAAGAGCCAGCCCGCGAGCACGAATCCCACCGGCAGCATGGGCACGAGGAAGCGGAACTCCATGAAGTCGCCGCCCACGCCCACGACGTAGAGCGTCCATGCCAGGGCGAGACCCAGCAGCGCGCCCGCGGGCTCGCGCAGCGCGGCGGGCCGGCGCGCGAACGCGGCGAGGACCAGGACGGGCACGTGGGCGAACAGGTAGGAGACGCAGAAGAGCGCGACGTAGTAGAGGCCGCGCACGAGCGAGGTGCCGGAGCCCACCTTGACGTGGAAGGGGTTGGGCAGGAGATCGCCGTAGTAGCCCCACTTCCAGGCCAGCCACGGCCCGACCAGCAGCAGCGCCGGAAGGAACAGCCAGACCAGCGCGCCGCGGCCCGGGCGCGCCACCCCCGCTCCGGCGCTGGACACGGCGTGCGGGCGCGCGAGCCAGGCGGGACGGTAGAGGGCCACGACCACCAGCACGCCGAGCACGGCCACGAACAGCGCCGAGTCGAGTCGCGTGAGCAGCGCGAGGCCGCAGACGAGGGAGAGCCCGGCGAGGCGCGACGGTCGCGCGCGGTCCTCGAAGGCGGCGCTCAGCGCGAGGTGCGCGGCCCAGGTCAGGAGGCAGGCCTGGAGCTGGGTCTCGAGCCCGCCCGTGGCGTACGCGGCGAAGCTGTAGTTGGTGCCGAGGAGCGCCACCACGCCCAGCGCGGGCCACGCCGAGCCGAGGACGAAGCGAGCGAGCCGGAACGTGGCGAGCAGCGTGAGGACGAAGCAGGCGATGCCCAGCACGAGCGAGGTGGGCGCGGGGTCGAGTCCCAGCGCCACGGCACCGCCCAGGAGCAGCGTCCAGAGGAAGTTCGTGTAGCCCTCGACCTGTTCCCCTGGATTCCACACCAGGCCATGGCCATGCGCGAGGTTCGCGGCGTAGCGGAACGAGATGAAGGCGTCGTCCTGCAGGAAGCGCAGGTGCCAGGCCAGCGCCGCGAGCGCGACCACGAGCACCACGAGGAGCGCGGTCGCGGGGGACGCGCCCTGGCGGGATCCGGCACCTGCGGTGCGAGACGGTGGAAGGGGAGAGGGAGCCGTGGCGGGGGGACGACGCTGCATCATGGACTCGGACCGGGTGCCACCTGGAGCGGCCGCGTCAGGCGTTCCGGGGTCTGGGCCCGCCCACCAGCGGCCCGAGCACCACGAGCGCGAGGGGGATCACGGCCGGGAACGCGTAGAACCAGATGCGCGCGATCTCGGACCCGATCACGAACGGCGTGAGCATCACGAGCGGGACCAGCCAGGCCAGCCGGAAGAGTGGGTGGCGCGGCGCGTGGCGCAGGCGCCACGCCCCGAGCGCCGCGAGCAGCCAGACCGCCCCGAAGGCCGTGCCGCCCGCGAAGAGGATCCACCAGAGATAGGGTCCGTGGGCGAGGCGCCAGACGAGGTTCTCCACCGAGTTGCGCAGGCCGCTGGGGAACCCGTAGCCGCCCGGGTAGAGCACGAAGCGGAAGGCCGCGTAGAGGGCCAGGCCCGGGAGCAGGGCGAGGAGCTTGCGGACCTTCAGCCGCAGCGGATCGGCGAGGACGAGCACCGCCGGCACGATCAGCAGCGTCGTCTCCTTGGCCAGCATGCCGACGACCGAAGCCGCCGCCAGCCACGGCAGCGAGCCGCGCAGCGCCGCGACCAACCCGAGGAGCAGGAAGGCATAGGCCCAGGCCTCGTCCAGCGGCGTGCCGCCGAAGTTGACGACCGGGAACGCGGTGTAGAAGAGGAACGCCGCCAGCACCCCTTCGTGGAGTGCGAAGCCCAGCGCCTCGCACAGCATCACCAGCAGCAGCCCGCTCAAGGCCAGCCCGAGCAGGTTCGCCATGCCGAAGTGGTACTGGATGAGCTTCTCCGGGCCCACGTCGAAGTAGCGCAGCAGCGAACGCGGCACCAGCGGTATCGCGCGCGCGAGCACCGGCGTGAACACGCGGTAGCGGAAGGGGCGCGCCACCTCCATCAGCGGCCGGCCCTGGTAGATCTTGACGTACTGCCCCACGTCCCCCTCCGCACCACCGAGGCCGGGCTCGTAGAGCGGGTACTTGCTCATGGGCGGGTAGACGAGCGCGGCGGAGGCCCAGAGGAAGACCAGCGCGAGCGCCGTCCACAGCGCGCGACGCGGCCGCGCCGGATCGGACGGCCGTCCTTGCGGGTCACCAGGGGAGCGAGCCGGCGCCAGACCGGACCAGAGGTCCCTCATGTCGCCAGTATGGCCCGGGACTTCTCGGGCAACAAGCGAGGAGCGGATGTCCGAGGTCCATCGCGGCGAGCTCCCGCCCGCGCGCTGCGGGACGGTCGAACGGCGGAGACACGGCGGACCGGTGCACGCACCGGGGCGTGACGACCGCGGGCCCCATCACCCCCGCACGAGCCGCGCCACGCACTCGATGTGGGGGGTGTGCGGGAACATGTCGAAGGGCGTGACCTCGGCGAGGCGCCAGCCGTGCCCGGCGAAGTCCTTGAGGTCGCGCGCCAGCGTGGCGGGGTTGCACGAGACGTAGACGATCCGCTCGGGGGCCAGCTCCGCCACGCGGAAGACCACGCGCGGATGCAGCCCCGCGCGCGGCGGGTCCACCACGACCACGTGCGGGCCCGGCGTGCCGGCCCCGCGTGACGTGGCGGTCTCCGCGGGCCAGGGCGCGGGGCGCTCGCCGCGCGCCCACTCGCGCAGCACGGGGCGTGACTCGCCGGCCACGAAGCGCGCGTTGGCGACGGCGTTCCTCCCGGCGTTGCGGCGCGCGCGCGCGACCGCGTCCTCGACGGATTCCACGCCGACGGCGAGGCGCGCGGCGCGCGCGAACAGCAGGGTGAGCGTGCCGGTGCCGCAGTACAGGTCGAGCACGGTCTCGTGGCCCTCGAGGCCGGCCGCCTCGAGCGCGGCGGCGTAGAGCGCCTCGGCCTGCCGGCTGTTGGTCTGCAGGAAGGCGTTCGCCGTGGCCTCGAAGTCGAGCCCGAGGAGGCGCTCGACGATCGCGCCGTCCCCGACGAGCAGGCGCTCCTCCTCGCCGAAGGCCACGTTGGCGCGCGAGCGGTTGACGAGCAGCGTCACGGTGCGCACCTCCTCCGACAGGGCGGCCACCGCACGCGCCCACTCCTCGAGGCCGTCCACCGCGGCCGAGGCCGCGACGAGGTGCACGGCGCACTGCGCGGTGTGCGGCAGGTGCCGCACCGTGAGGTAGCGCACGACGCCCTGGTGCGTGCGGGGGTGGTAGGCGCGCCACAGGCGCTCGCGCGCGAAGCGCTGCGTGAGGCGCACGACCTCCAGCGTGAGCGCGCTCGGCAGGACGCAGGTCTCGAGCGGGAAGACGCCCTCGAAGGTGCCGCGCTCGTGCAGTCCGAGGATGGGCGTGCCGTCCGCGGCGGGATGGAACGAGAACTCCATCTTGTTCCGGTAGCCGGAGGTGGCGGGCGCGGGCCGGATGGGCCGCACCTGCGGCGCGCTCACGCCGCCCAGGTGCTCC